>OGEQ01001232.1_pt1 | contig 21725 bp, 20 predicted proteins | sample 1570731 | NCBI WGS metagenome assembly OGEQ01 (sample SAMEA2582132, study PRJEB24529) | metagenome | biome: Human gut stool | place: China | collected 2011
GTGCATCTGGCACCGGGGGGATTAGATCAACGGTTGAAGAAGAAGAACCATCCTCTGGCGGATGGCACGCCGCCCGATATTGTGATGTTCTCCGGTGGGGTGGCGGCATGCTTCGGGGAAGAGGAGGATCTGTTCCGCTATGGGGACATCGGAATCCTTTTGGCGCAGGCGATCCGGAAGAACGAAGCGTTTCGCCGGGCGGCAGTGACGGATGCGCGGGAAACCATGCGGGCGACGGTGATCGGCGCGGGAAACTACAGCATGAACATTTCCGGAAGTACGATTGAGTACACGACGAAACCGTTTCCGTTAAAAAATATTCCGGTGGTGAAGCTTTTGCTGGAGCGTGAGGAAGAGATTGAAAAACTGCCGGAAAACATGCACCGGGCGCTGCAGCTTTACCGGGAGGATCAGGAAAAAGACCGGCAGGTGGCGCTTGCCATGAAGGGGTTAAAGTGCCCTACTTTCGCACAGGTACAAAGAATAGCAGAACTGATTGCAGACCAGTATGTCAGGGAGTGCGGCATGGGCAGGCATCTGATCCTGGTGCTTGAGGAGGATATCGGAAAAGCAATCGGGCAGGCGCTGCATCACAGACTGAAAGAGAAGTGCAGCGTTATCTGCATCGATGGAATCAGCTGCGGGAGCGGAGATTTTATTGATCTGGGCGAACCGGTTGCATCGGGTAACGTCATTCCCGTGATAGTAAAGACATTGATATTTAATGGTTAGGAGTAGCTTATGATATTAAAGACACGGATGCTGGGGCAGACCTATGAATTTAAGGATGTAAAAGATGTGCTGGCAAAGGCGAGCGAGAAAAAATCGGGAGACGAGCTGGCAGGTGTGGGAGCGGAGAGCGCCTTAGAGCGGATTGCCGCTAAGGAGGTGCTGGCGCAGCTGACCGTGGCGGATTTAACAGAGCATCCCGTGGTGCCCTACGAGGAGGATGCGGTGACGCGGATCATTCAGGATGATATCGATGAAACGGTCTACGGCACGATCAAGGATAGAACGATCCAGGAGATGCGGGAGTGGATTCTCTGTGACGTCACAGACAGCGGGGCGCTGATGCGCGCAAGCCGGGGAATGACCAGCGAAGTGATTGCCGGGATCTCCAAGATCATGAGCAATATGGATCTGATTCTTGCTGGAAGCAAGATCCGGGTGACGGCGACCTGCAATACCACGATCGGCACAGAAAACGTGCTCGCGTCGAGACTGCAGCCCAATCATCCGGTGGATGATGTGGAAGGCGTGGCAGCCAGCACCTTAGAAGGACTCAGTTACGGCATCGGCGACGCTGTCATCGGGTTGAATCCGGCGATTGATACGGTGGACAGCACGCTTGCAATCTGGAAAGTGCTCGGGGACATCCGGGATAAATATGAGATTCCGACACAGACCTGTGTGCTCTCACATGTGACGACACAGATGGAGGCGCTTAGAACCGGGCAGGGAAGCGCCGATCTGTGTTTCCAGTCGATTGCGGGATCGGAGGCGGCGCTCTCGGCGTTTGGCATCAACACCGGGATGCTGTCGGAGGCGGAGATGCTGTTTCGGGAGGAGGGACCGGCAAAGGGACCCAACGTCATGTATTTTGAGACCGGGCAGGGTTCGGAACTGTCGTCCTCGGCGGCGTTCGGCAGCGATCAGCAGACGATGGAATGCAGATGTTACGGTCTGGCACGGCACTATCATCCGTTTCTGGTGAACACGGTGGTAGGTTTCATGGGGCCGGAGTATATCTACGACACCAAGCAGCTCACAAGGGCGGCGCTTGAGGACGTATTCTGCGGGCATCTGCACGGACTGCCGATGGGCTGCGACGTATGTTATACGAACCACATGCCGACCGATCAGAACGACTCGGAGACGATCCTGACACTTCTGGGAACGGCGGGCGTTCACTATGTGATGGGACTGCCGCAGGCGGATGATATTATGCTGATGTATCAGTCCACCAGCTATCACGATGTGGCGAGTATCCGGCAGCTGCTGAAAAAGGAGCCGATACCGGAGTTTAAGGCATGGCTTGAAAAACGGGGCATCTGGGAAAACGGGCATCTCGGCCCGACCGCCGGAGATCCGTCCATATTTTTTAAATAGGAGGAACGGGATTTATGAGTGAAAAAGAGACCGCCTGCCTCCGCGATATTACAGAGACAGACATTATGGAATATATGCAGGTGGAGCACCCGCACAATGAAAAGGAACTCTGGAAGATGAAGCATGCGACGCCCGCGCGGATCGGACGGTGCGGCGCACGCTACACGACCGAGGCGCAGCTCCGGTTTCTGGCGGCACATGCGGCGGCAAACGACGCGGTGTTCAATGAAGTGCCGGAGGAAGTGGTAAAGGAGCTTGGCGTTTTTGAGGTGCGGACAAGATGCGCCAATAAAAACGAAATGCTCCTCCGCCCGGACTGGGGCAGGGAGTTTTTGCCGGATGCCAGACAAAAAATTGTGGAAAACTGTGTCCATCATCCGCAGGTACAGATCTATTTCGGCGACGGGCTGTGCTCGCCGTCTATCAGGGCGAACATTCCGGATCTGTTTCCAACCATAAAAATGGGTCTGGAGGATAAGGGAATTACCGTCGGGACGCCGTTTTTCGTGCGGTATTGCAGAGTGAATACCGCGCGGACGGTCGGACCGCTCCTGGATGCGGAGGTGACCTGCGTGCTCATCGGAGAGCGCCCGGGTCTTCTGACGTCAGAGAGCATGTCGGCATATATCGCCTACCATGCGAGACCGGACATGCTTGAGTCGGAGTATACGGTCGTATCGAATATCAGCAGGCACGGTGTGCCGCCGGTGGAGGCAGCCGCACATATTGCGGATCTGATCGCACAGATCCTGGAAAAGAAAAAAAGCGGTGTAGAATTTTCAAAAGCAGAATAAAGACATGGTTGCGAAGGAGCACAGGCGGGACGTCTGTGCTCTTTTTCTATAGGAGCAGCAAGACAGACAAAGGAGGATACGTTATGGAGAAAAACGAAGGAGGTCAGCTGGTGCGTGCTCTCGGACTGAAAGAGTCGATCAGTATGACGATAGGAACGGTAGTAGGAGTGGGACTGTTTACCTGTGGTTCCTCACAGATTGGATATGTCGGATCGGGGATTATTGTAATTACATTTTTATCCCTGCTCATTTCGATCTGGCCCTGTCTGATCTACGGCGAGATGTCAGCGGCACTTCCGTGTGCCGGAGGTACTTACAATTATGCGAAGCGCGGACTCAACCGGGTCTGGGCGAATCTGGCAGGCTGGCATTACATCATCTCCGTGGTCGGCATCGGCGCGGGCGAGACACTGGCATTTTCCAATTATTTTAAAATTCTGTTCGGAGAACTCGGCATCAATATCGAGGGAGTGGATTCTCGGATCATTGCGATTGTGCTGGTTCTGTTTTTCCTGATCTTGAACTTCCGGGGAATTGAGATGTCTGGAAAAGCGCAGACGGGATTCATTTTCTTCTTCTGGGGCTGTGCCGTGGCATGGTTCTTATATATGATACCGCACATTCACCTGGACTATTTCGGCGGGATCGCCATGGATTCCCTGCCGTCGTTTAAGGAAATGATGTACATTTTCGGACTGGTATGGTGGTGCTATACCGGATTTGAGACCTGTGTATCGATGGGTGCGGAGACGAAATATCCGCAGTATACGCTTCCGAGAGCGTTAAAAGTATCGGTATTCCTTGTATTTGCAGTCAACGCGTTATTCCAGTGGTTTCTTGTCGGACTGGTGCCGCACGAGTTTTACCACATCCTTGCAGTGGCAGACGCACCGTATGCGGAGGGACTCCGGGCTGCCGGACTGGTGGGCTTCCCGATCATTCTGCTCTGCATCGGCATTGCATTCGGCGGCGATCTCTCCACCATCAATCCGGGAATTGCGGCACCGGCGCGCTACATCTACACGATGGCGGAGGACGGTTCCCTGCCGAAGTTCTTGTGCAAGGTACATCCGAAGTATAAGACACCGTATATGGCGGTTCTTGTGGTCGGCATCATCAATATTATCCTGATTGCAACAGGGTCAATCAATTATATCGCGTCGGTATCGCTGATCTCACTCGCAGTATGTTATATGATTGGCTGTCTGGCTTACCTTGGCTTAAAGAAACACTATCCGGATATGAACCGGCCGTACAGGGCGCCGGCAGGAACGGTCGGATGCTATGTCACGATTGCAGCCTACACTATTATTCTGATTTTCGCAGACCGCATAGCGCTTCTGACGGCGGCGGTTGTGACTGTGGCAGCGATTGTCTACTGGGCGCTTTTCACCAGAAAGCATGAGAATAAGATTCCGTCCATTGAGGAGGAGATCGGTATCCTCGAGGAGCCGTCCCCCCAGGAAAAGGCAAAGATGGACAAGGAGTACCGAATCTGGAAAGCCGGCACGATCCTTGTGACGGTGATAGCACTTGGCATTTACATTATTCCAGTCTTATTTTAAAATTTAAGGGATTGGAAAGGAGCACGGTATGAGACTTTATGAGGGTAACATTTTAACCTGTGACAAAGAGAACCGGATTGCACATTATCTGTTGGAGGATCAGGGGAAAATCCTTTACTGCGGGGACGAGCTGCCGGCCGGCTGTGTGGCGGCGGAGCGCGTGTCCACCGGGGAGGGGGCATTGATTCCGCCGTTTGTGGACAGTCATATCCATTTCGCAAGTTACGCGACGTTTCATGCCGGGCTCAATGTCATGAATGCGCGGAGCAATGAGGAGATTCTTCAGATGCTCCGGGAGCATGTGAAGAAAACGAAGGAAAAGCTGGTGATCGGGTTTGGCGCATCGCCGTATTCCGTGTCAGACGGACATCTGGTGCGCAGGGTGCAGCTGGATGAGGTGTGTCCCGACAAACCGCTCTTTCTGGTAAAGTATGACGGTCACGCGTGTGTCGTCAACACGGTGCTGTTAAACGAAGTGCGCGGCAAGGTGCAGCATCTGCGCGGTTTTCATGAGGATACCGGGGAGATGAACCAGGAGGCATTTTTCGCCGTCTCGGATTATATTACAGCTTCGCTCTCTACGGTGCAGCTGGTGGCGCACATGCAGAAGGCGCTGGACGATCTGGCTGCGCGCGGCATCGGCATGATTCATACGGTCAGCGGCGTCGGCTTTGCGAGAGATCTGGACGTCGATCTGGAGCGTTTTTTTGCGCGCGGCATCACAAACGGCATGCAGATGCGCGTGTTTATGCAGACGCTCGATGTGAATAAGGCGGTAAAGCGGAAGCTTCCGAGAATCGGGGGCTGTTTTGAGACAGCGCTTGACGGATGCTTCGGTTCCATGGATGCGGCACTGCTCTCGCCGTATGAAAACACGTCGGACTGCGGCGTACTCTACTATTCGGATGAAAAAGTGACGGAATTCTGTAAGGCGGCAAACCGCGCCGGTCTGCAGATCGAGATGCACGCGATCGGCGATAAGGCGTTTGTGCAGGCGGTGCGTGCCATCAAGGCGGCGCTTGACGATCTGCCCAGAGAAGATCACAGACATACGATCATCCATGCATGTCTGCCGACTGCGGAGGAGATTGCGGTCTGTGAGCGGTATCACATCAATCTGGCAGTGCAGACGGCGTTCATTGACTGGCCGCAGGAGCCGGACAGCTATCTGGAGCAGATCCTTGGAGAGCGTGCGGGCAGGCTGAATCCGATCCGCACATTCTGCGAACACGGACTGATTTTAAGTGCGGGATCGGACGGACCCTGCACAGATCCGGACCCGCTTTTATGGATGTATAAGGCATGCAATCACAGCAATCCGGCAGAATCCATCTCCGTGCGGCAGGCGCTGCGCATGTGTACCTACAACGGATATTACACGACCTTTGATGAGAGGGAGCGCGGAAGTCTGGAAGCGGGAAAAATAGCGGACATGGTGTTGCTGGACCGCAATCCTTACGACATCCCGAAGGAGGAACTGGCTTCCGTCAAAGTGAAGCAGCTCTACCTTCGGGGGCAGGAATATAAAAAAGGAAACGGCGGCGGAGCCGCACAGATTCTGCGCGGAATGATAAAGCGGGGAAAATGCTGACCGGCATTTTTCCCAGTTAGGGTGATCTTACAGATATTTTACATATCCCTTCTAAATTTTACACAACGCACCCGAACAATTTTACAAACCTCCGATATGATAGAAGAAATAAGAAGCTATCATATCGGAGGTTTTTGTATACATGGAAAAACAGACACTGGTATGGGCGCACCGCGGTGCAAGCGGCTACGCGCCTGAAAATACACTGGAAGCATTTCAGAAAGCGGTTGAGATGGGCGCAGACGGCGTGGAGCTGGATGTGCAGCTCACAAAGGATGGAGAGCTGGTTGTCATCCACGACGAGACGGTTGACCGCACCAGCGATGGCAGCGGCTGGGTTAAGGATTTTACATACGCGAGAATTTCCAGGTTTAATTACAACCGGACGCATAAGGAAGGGTACGAGCGGGCGATGATCCCGACGCTCGAGGAAGTCTATGAGCTGTTAAAGCCGACGGGACTTACGATCAATGTGGAATTGAAGACCGGCGTGGTCTTTTATCCGGAGATCGAAGAGCGCGTGCTTGACCTGACTGCCCGCATGGGTCTGGAGGAGCGCGTGTGGTACTCGTCGTTTAACCACTACACGGTGCAGCGCATCAAGGAGCTGAATCCGCAGGCGAAGACCGGAATGCTCTACTGTGACGGAATTGTCAATCCCGTCAGCTACGGCGCGCTCGTCGTGGGCGCGGACGCCATGCATCCGGCGCTCTACAATCTGCAGTACCCGAATTACATGGAAGACTGTAAAAAGCACGGAAAGCGTGTGCATGTCTGGACGGTCAACGAGGAGCAGTACATGCGCATGGTGTGCGAGATGCAGGTGGACGCCATGATTACGAATTATCCGGACGTGGGCAGGCGGATCGCTGCCGAGTATCTGGACGGAACGCTGACACCGGAGCTGGTGCGCGTGATAAAGAAGCAGGGGAAGCAGGGATGATGCCGGAGGATAAAAGCTGTGCGAAAGAGGAGAAGACTGCTTATGCAGCCTGGATGGCAGAGACGGTAGAGCCTTATCTGAAAGAGCACGGCGAGAAGGGCTATCTTAAGACGGAAGATGGCATGTCGATCGCTTACCGGCGCTATTTTCTGCCGGATGCGGGGAAATGTGTTGTGATTTCCCACGGGTTTTGCGAATTCGCGGAAAAATATAACGAAGTCGCATACCGTTTTCTGCAGGCGGGATACTCGGTCTATGTGCCGGAACACCGGGGACACGGGTATTCCGGGCGCGAGGTGGATGACCCGGAGTTAGTGCATGTGCAAAGCTATGACAGCTATGCCGCAGATCTCGCGCGGTTTGTGGAGACGGTCGTAAGTCCTGGGGAGGAACACCGGATCGTGTTTGCGCATTCGATGGGAGGCGCCATTGCAATCCTTGCACTGGAACGTTATCCGCGGTTGTTTGAGGCGGCAGTCCTCTCCGCACCGATGTGTGCCATGCAGACCGGAAAATATCCGCGGTTTCTGGCAAAACTGCTGGCGGAGTTCTGCTGTCTGACCGGAAAAGGAAAATGCTTTGCCACACTGGCGGGACAGCAGGGCTTTTCAGAGACGCCGCAGTTTGAGGGGAGCAGCTGCCTTTCAAAAGAGCGTTATGACTATATGTTTCAAAAGCGGCTCTTAGATGAACATTACCGCACCTACGGCGGAAGTTATGCCTGGGTCCGCGCAGGGCTTCGCGCCAGCCGTGAGCTGATGCGGCGGGAGAATCTGGCAAAGATCAAGGTGCCGGTGCTGCTTTTTGCAGCAGGTCGTGACCACATGGTGGATAACGATGCGATCGTGCGGTTTGTGGAGGAGACGGAGCGGACAAAGCTTTTCTTTATGCCGGATTCCAGACATGAGATTTTTAATGCGGATGAGCGGACGCGTGCGAAATATTATGATGAAATATTCCGCTTTATTAAGGAAGAAGAGGTAAAAGATTATGAAAACGAAAATGAGCAGACTCGAAAAATTCTGGGTACTGTATGACGTCGGAAATTCGGCGTTCACACTGCTGGTGTCGACGATTATACCGATCTACTACAAAAACATGGCGTCCGCAAACGGCATCAGCGCATCGGACTCCACCGCATATCTAAGCTACGCCATCTCGATCTCCACGCTGATCGTGGCGGTTTTAGGACCGGTGCTTGGTGCGGTCGCCGACAATAAGAACCGCAAGAAGCCGCTGTTTACATTTTTCATGATGATGGGAGTGCTCGGCTGTGCGGCGCTTGCGATTCCAAGGACCTGGATTCTGTTCCTTGCCATTTTCGTAATTGCAAAAGTCGGATTCTCCGGAAGCCTCATTTTCTACGATTCCATGCTTGTGGATGTCACGACGGATGAGCGGATGGATGAGGTGTCCTCCCAGGGCTATGCGTGGGGATACATCGGAAGCTGCGTGCCGTTTGTGGCGAGCCTCGGTCTGATCCTCGGCGCGGACGCGATCGGCATTTCCGGCACGGTTGCGATGATGATTGCATTTTTTATCAACGCGGCATGGTGGGTGGTTGTGACACTCCCGCTGCTGCGGAACTATCAGCAGAAATACTATGTAGAAGCGGGCGGCACCGATGTGCGCGGGATCTTTTCCAGACTCGGCAAAGTCTTTGCGGAGATCCGGGATGACAAAAAGGTGCTGTGGTTTCTGGCAGCTTTTTTCTTCTATATTGATGGCGTGTATACCATCATCGAGATGGCGACTTCCTACGGGAAAGACGTCGGAATCAGCGACACCAGCCTTCTGATGGCATTGCTGCTCACGCAGGTCGTCGCATTCCCGTGCGCGATTCTGTTCGGAAAACTGACCCAGCGCTTTGCATCTTCAAAACTCATTTCGGTCTGCATCGGCGCTTACTTTGCGGTTGCGGTCTATGCACTCTGGCTGGATGCGGCGTGGAAATTCTGGATGATGGCAACGTTTGTCGGCGTATTTCAGGGAGCCATCCAGGCGCTCTCCCGTTCCTACTATGCCAAGATCATCCCGAAGGAAAAGTCGACGGAGTATTTCGGCATCTTCGATATTTTTGGAAAAGGAGCTTCCTTTATGGGAACAATGCTGATGGGAATCACCACGCAGTTGTTTGATACATCAAGAGCCGGTGTGGCAGCGATCGCCGCCATGTTTGTTGTGGGATTTATCTGCTTTCAGATGCAGCGCCGGTGCATGGCGGGGGAGACGTCACAGAGCGGTGCGATGGGAGGCGCAGCGGGTTTTGCCAAAGAATGATTCTAAAAAGAAAAAGAAGCGAATAGAAATAAAGGAAAAACAAAACGGAGAACAAAAATTGCCGAATGAGGACCTGTTGAGTGAGAAACTGTTACAGCCGATGGTGCAGCTATCCTATGCCGCTGCCATGGATCTCGTACAGGCACGATTAAGACTGATCAATGCTGACCTGACGGAACAATGCCACCGTCAGGTCATTCGCAATATGTCCTGCCGCATCAAGACGCCGGACAGCGTCACCAAAAAACTCAAAAAGAAAGGGCGGGAAGTCTCTTTTGAGGAGGCGGTGCAGACTCTCAATGACATCGCCGGCATCCGGGTCGTGTGCTTTTTCTGCGACGACATCTACCGGATTGCGGATGCCATCAAGAAACAGAAGGATTTTCATATTATCAAGGAAAAGGATTATGTGAAAAATCCCAAGAAGAGCGGCTATCAGAGTATTCATGTGATTGCGGGCGTTCCGGTGACGTACAACGACACGGTCACGGAGATCCGTGTGGAGATCCAGATCCGCTCGTTTGCAATGGATTACTGGGCGGAGCTGGACACACAGATGTGCTATAAGAAGGACGCCGGACAGATCGCCAATGTGGAGCGCGAGACGCGCGGCTACTCGGATGTGATCGCAAAGGTGGACAATAAGATGTTAGAGCTGCGCCAGCAGATCGAAATGATGTGACAGGATTTTTACACAGGTTTTACATAAGTGCTCTTCTGCATTTTACATTCCTCCCGTAAAGTAAACCATGTTCTAAGAAACGAGGTAAAAGAAAAAACGGAGAAGAAATTCCGTAAAATTGAATGGAGGATTCAAAATGAAGAAGAGAGTAATGTGTATGTTATTGACAGGTGTTATGGCAGCGGGCATGTTCGCAGGATGCGGCAACAGTGATACAGCAGACACCACCACAGATGCAGCAGCAACCACAGATGCAGCATCCACCGCAGACGCAGCAGATGCCACAAATAACGCATCCACAAGCGAAGCTGCACCGGCAGAGAATGCAGATTTCGATCATACATCAGCAATCGCCGTATATTCCCGTGAGGATGGTTCCGGCACAAGAGGAGCATTCATTGAGCTGTTCGGTGTGGAAGAAAAAGATGAGAGCGGTGAGAAAGTGGATAATACCACAGAGGAAGCGATCATCACCAACAGCACGGACGTTATGCTCACATCGGTAGCAGGTGATACCTACGCAATCGGTTATGTATCTCTCGGTTCCTTAAACGACACGGTAAAGGCAGTGAAGATCGACGGAGCAGAGGCTACCGTAGAGAACATCAAGAGCGGCACCTACAAGATTGCAAGACCGTTCAACATTGCAACAAAGGGCGAGGTCAGCGAGGCTGCACAGGATTTCATCAACTACATTATGAGTGCAGAAGGTCAGGCAGTCATCACAGAGAACGGATACATCGGTTCCGATGATGCGGCAGCATTCGAATCCAACGGAGCAACTGGTAAAGTGACAGTCAGCGGTTCTTCTTCTGTAACACCGGTCATGGAAAAATTAAAAGAAGCTTACACAGCCGCAAACTCCGGTGCAGAGATCGAGATTCAGGAGAGTGACTCCACAACAGGTATGACAGATGCAGCAGCAGGTACAAGTGACATCGGTATGGCTTCCCGTGAATTAAAAGATTCTGAGACAGAGCAGGGACTTACCGCAACAACAATCGCTATGGATGGTATCGCAGTGGTCGTAAATCTTGACAACCCAACAGCAAACCTTACATCCGATCAGGTAAAAGGTGTCTATGTTGGAGATGTTACAAGCTGGGATGAACTTGCAGAGTAAATAAAAAATAAGCTGGCATGAGATAACGAAACGACCGGATGGGAAAACTCCTCCGGTCTTTTTCGGAAACAAGAATCTTCATGATCAGAAAACATTTTTGATAAGGAACATTCCTCAGATTTTGGAGAACATAAATATATGAATATCAATAAATTAAAAGAAATTGTAATGAAATATGTATTTCTGTTTACCGCCATTATTTCCATTGTAGCAGTTGTACTGATCTGCGTGTTCCTGTTCGCAAACGGGGTTCCGGCAATGAAAGAGATTGGATTTGCCAACTTCCTCGGAGGAACAAAATGGAAACCTGGCAACGGCTTATATGGTATCTTCCCGATGATCCTGGGAAGTATCTATGTAACAGGCGGAGCCTTGATTATCGGAGTACCGATCGGAATTCTGATGTCTATCTTCATGGCACGTTTCTGTCCGGACAGATTACATAAGGTATTAAAACCGATCGTTGATCTGCTGGCTGGAATCCCTTCTATTGTTTATGGATTCTTCGGACTGGTCGTTATGGTTCCGTTTGTCAGGGAGCATTTCAAAGGCAATGGACAGAGCATTTTGACAGCAGCCTTGTTACTTGGAATGATGATATTACCTACAATTATCAGCGTGTCCGAGTCATCCATCCGTGCAGTGGAGGAGAGCTATTATGAGGGAGCACTCGCACTGGGAGCCACACATGAGAGAAGTGTCTTTACGGTTGTTGTTCCGGCAGCAAAATCAGGTGTGTTTGCAGCAGTTGTGCTCGGCGTAGGACGCGCACTCGGTGAGACAATGGCAGTCATGATGGTAGTCGGCAATCAGGCGAGAGTGCCGGACAGTATTTTCAAAGGTGTGCGTACACTCACAACGAATATCGTACTCGAGATGGGATATGCCACGGATCTTCACAGGGAAGCATTGATTGCTACAGGCGTAGTTCTGTTTGTGTTTATTCTTATTATTAATATATCGTTTTCTATTTTGAAACGTAGGGGAAAGGAGTAGAGGCAGTATGGAAAAAAATATCACTCCGATCAATCAACTGTCGTGGAAAGACAGATTGAAATCTTACAAAAAACATCCGGGTTCTTTTATTTTACTGCTTCTGGTGGGAGCCTCGGCAGTGATCACCGTGACAGTGCTTGTTTATCTGGTGGGCTATATTTTGATCCACGGTGTTCCGTATTTAAGACCAAGCCTGTTTTCACTGACTTACAATTCCGATAACGTGTCGATGATGCCGGCGATCATCAACACGATCACAATGGTATTGCTCGCACTGCTTTTTTCTGTTCCGTTTGGAATCGGAGCGGCAATTTATCTTGTCGAATATGCAAAAAAAGGAAATAAACTCGTTGAGCTGGTGCGTATCACGGCAGAGACATTGACCGGTATCCCATCCATTATCTATGGACTGTTCGGTATGTTGTTTTTCGTGACAGCGTTGCATTGGGGATATTCCATGTTAGCTGGTGCGGCAACGCTTGCGATCATGGTTCTACCGGTCATTATGAGAACGACGGAGGAAGCGCTTTTGTGTGTGCCGGATTCCTACAGAGAGGGAAGCTTCGGGCTGGGCGCCGGAAAACTGCGGACGATTTTTAAGATTGTGCTTCCGGCGGCAATCCCGGGAATTCTATCCGGTATCATTCTCTCGATCGGACGTATCGTCGGAGAGACCGCGGCGCTCATTTACACGGCGGGTACCGTGACCGGTGTGGCGGGACTTATGGATTCCGGGCGTACGCTCGCCATCCATATGTATGTGCTTTCTAATGAAGGTTTACATAAAAATGAAGCAAATGCGACTGCAGTGGTGCTGCTTGTCATTGTCCTTCTGATAAATGGAGTCTCATCCTTGATCGCGAAGCGGTTTGAGGCAGTGAAAGAATAGCGCGAAGCGCGGAAATGAGGAAAACATGGGAGAAAAGTTTAATATATCGAATCTGAATCTGTATTACGGCGATTTCCACGCGCTCAAGGACGTGGATCTGTCCATTAACGAAAAAGAAATTACCGCATTTATCGGTCCGTCCGGCTGTGGAAAATCCACCTTTTTAAAATGCTTAAACCGCATGAACGACCTGGTACAGGGATGTAAGATCACAGGACAGGTGCTGCTCGACGGGGAAGACATCTACAGCGGCATGGACGTGAACCTGCTGCGCAAGCGTGTCGGCATGGTATTCCAGAAGCCGAATCCGTTCCCGATGAGCATTTATGACAACATCGCATACGGACCGCGCACGCACGGCATCCGCTCCAAGGCAAAACTGGATGAGATCGTGGAAAAATCCCTGCGCGATGCGGCGATCTGGGATGAGGTGAAAGACCGGTTGAAAAAGAGTGCGCTCGGAATGTCCGGCGGACAGCAGCAGCGTCTGTGCATCGCACGTGCGCTGGCGGTCGATCCGGAAGTGATTCTGATGGATGAGCCGACGTCTGCACTTGACCCGATCTCGACATCGAAGATTGAGGACCTCGCGGTGGAACTGAAGAAAAAATATACGATCATCATGGTAACACACAACATGCAGCAGGCAGTGCGTGTGTCCGATAAGACCGTATTCTTCCTGCTCGGCGAGGTCATTGAGAGCGGAGATACGGAAAAATTGTTCTCCGTGCCGCAGGATAAGCGGACAGAGGATTACATTACCGGACGTTTCGGTTGATGAAAGGAGCAAGCAATGAGAAACAGATTTGAGAGACAGCTGTTAGAACTGAACAATGAACTGATCCAGATGGGAAGCATGATTGAGCACGCGATTGAGATGGGGATCTCCGCGCTGGTGCGCCAGGATGTGGAGAAGGCGAAGAAGGCGATCGCCTACGATGAGGAAATTGACGAGCAGGAAAAGACCGTGGAGTCGCTCTGCATGAAGCTGCTGTTGCAGCAGCAGCCGGTTGCAAAGGATCTGCGCCTGATCTCCGCGGCGTTAAAGATGATTACCGATATGGAGCGGATCGGAGACCATGCGGCGGATATTTCCGAGATGACGATTCTGATGTCCGACGCGACATACGAGCGCAGCGCGATCAACATTGATCTGGTGGAAAGCATGGCGAAAGAGACTACTGATATGGTCATCAAGTGTGTGGACGCATTCGTCAACAAGGATCTGGAGCTGGCGCGCACGGTGATTGCGCAGGATGATGTGGTCGATGATCTGTTCGCGGACTTTAAGCAGCAGCTGATCAAAAAGATTAATGAGAACGTCAAAAACGGCGAGCAGGCGACGGATATGCTGATGGTGGCAAAATATTTTGAGCGTATCGGCGATCACGCGACAAACATTGCCGAGTGGGTCATCTACTCCGTCACCGGCGTGCACAAGGACGAAATCACTCTGACATAAGGAGAAGCGTATGATCTGGTGCGTAGAGGACGATGCCGGGATTCGGGAGATCGAGCTGTATGCCCTGAACTCCACCGGCTTGGGTGCCCGGGGCTTTGAGGACGGAGCCGCCTTCTGGGAGGCTTTGCAGACCGAGACCCCGGAGCTGGTGCTGCTGGACGTCATGCTGCCGGGGGAGGACGGTGTTTCCCTGCTGCGGCGGATGAAGGCCTCCCCCAATTTCCGGGATATTCCCGTCATCATGGCCACGGCCAGGGGCGCGGAATATGACAAGATTCAAAGCCTTGACCTCGGGGCGGACGACTATCTGGTAAAGCCCTTCGGCGTGATGGAGATGGTCTCCCGAGTCAAGGCGGTGCTGCGGCGCTGCAGGCCGCAGGAGACCGGGCACGTTCTCTCCGCCGGCGGCATTTCCCTTGACCCGGAACGCCGCACCGTTACAGTGGAGGGGCAGCGGGTGCAGCTCACCTATAAGGAATTTGAGCTGCTGCGGCTGTTCCTCTCCCGCCCCGGCATGGCCTTCACCCGGGAGCAGCTCTACACTCAGGTTTGGGACATGGCCTACATGGACGACAGCCGCACGCTGGATATGCACATCCGTACGCTCCGCCAAAAGCTGGGTAATTGCGGGCGGCTCATTGAAACGGTGCGGAATGTGGGCTACCGGCTGGAGGCGGCCCCATGACCGGAAAAATCTTCCGCTCCGCGCTGGGCGCGTCCTTGACGGTGCTGCTGGCGGCGCTGCTGGTGTTCTCCGGCTGCCTGTATGGGTATTTCGGCTCCGTGTGGGAGCAGCAGCTCCGGGAGGAGCTGCGCCTCGCGGCCTCTGCGGTGGAGACAGAGGGCGATGATTACCTTTCCTCCCTGCCCACCGGCACGGCCTGCCGCTTTACATGGGTAGCGCCGGACGGAACCGTGCTCCGCGACACGCAGGCAGACGCCGCCTCCATGGAAAACCACGCCCAGCGGGAGGAGATCCGGCAGGCCCTGACGACCGGCAGCGGCAGCAGTGTCCGCTATTCCGACACGCTGACGGAAAAGACCGTTTATGAGGCCGTGCGCCTGTCCGACGGGTCTGTACTGCGAATTGCAGGCGGCCAGAAAACCGTGGGAATGCTGGTGCTGGGGCTGCTCCACGCGGTTATCGCCGTAGCGCTGCTGGCGGCAGGGCTGTCCGCCCTGCTGGCAAGCCGCGCCGCAAAGCAGGTAGTGGCTCCTCTGAACCAACTCGATTTGGAGCACCCGCTGAAAAATGACGCCTACGATGAGCTCTCCCCCCTTCTCAGCCGCATTCACGCCCAGCAGCAGACGCTGCATCGACAGGCCCGGGACCTGGAACGGCGGCAGGACGAATTTGAGCAGATCACCGACAGTATGCGGGAGGGGCTGCTGCTTTTGGGGCAGGACCACCGCATTCTCAGCATCAACCCTGCCGCGCAGACGCTGTTCGGTACGGACCGGAGCTGTATCGGCCGGGATTTTCTGACGGTGGACCGCCGCAGTGACATCAGCGCCGCCGTGGATGCCGCCTTGACACAGGGACACGCCCAGCTCCGGCAGCAGCGGCAGGGCCGGGAATACCAGATCGACCTGAGCCGAATCGACTCCGGCGGCGAGGTCTTCGGCGCTGTGCTGCTGGCCTTTGACGTCACAGAACAGGCAGAGGCGGAGCGGATGCGCCGGGAGTTTACCGCCAACGTCTCCCACGAGCTGAAAACGCCGCTGCAATCCATTATCGGCAGCGTGGAGCTGCTGGAAAATGATTTGGTGCAGCCGGAAGACCGTCCCCGCTTCTTAGGGCGCATCCATCAGGAGGCCCAGCGGCTGGTGTCCCTCATCAACGATATTCTGGGGCTTTCTCAGTTGGACGAGGGCGCGGCCATGCCGAGAGAATCGGTGTCGCTGCTCTCGCTGGCGCAGGAGGCTGCCGCCTCCCTGTCCGCCGCGGCGCAGGCGCAGAACGTCACGCTGACCGTCAACGGCACGGCGGGAACCCTTACCGGTGTGCGGCGGCTTTTGAGCGAGACCGTCCGCAACCTCTGCGAAAACGCCGTGAAGTACAATGTCCCCGGCGGCAGCATCACCGTTACAGTAGCAGAAACACCCCGAGCTGTGACGCTGACTGTGGCGGACACTGGCATCGGCATCCCCCCGGCAGATCAAAGCCGGGTCTTTGAGCGGTTCTACCGGGTGGACAAGAGCCATTCCCGGGCCATCGGCGGCACGGGGCTGGGGCTTTCCATCGTCAAGCACGCCGTTGCCTACCATCACGGCACCGTCCAACTGGACAGCACACCGGGACAGGGCACGGTCATTACCGTGACGCTCCCCAAGGACGCCGCCTGACCTGCCGCATTTTCTGTTTTCTCACCTTCCCCGGCAGCCATTCCGCTGCCGGGGATTTTCTGCGTCCTTCTTCAGCAAAGGTGTACAATAAAAGCGCGCTGTTTTGTCGGACTCACACGAGTTTTGTCCGAGTAAGCTCCTTTTACACGCCGCTTTCCTCACCCTCCTACGTCAATGCAAAATTTGACATCATCTGTCCTTGTTTTTTCTTGACAGATGGACATTATAATGTCATAATATTTTTTGAAAAGTGACATCATAATGTCAACTCCGCCCATATCCTGTCGAACTGGCTTGGGCGGACCGTGCAAAGGAGGGAGCCATGGAGGACAAGAAGGTAAAGCTGCTGGTATACGCCACAGAGTCGGAGCGCACCCGCATCAAGCTGGCCGCTACCCGGCTGGGCATGAGCATGACCCAGTTCATGCTGGACAGCATCATGGAGCAGGTCTCCAGCGTGGAGGACCTTGAAAAGAAAGGTGAGGCGCTATGAAAACCATCGCCATCATGAACCAGAAGGGCGGCACCGGAAAGACCACCTCCGCCATCAATCTGGCCGGTGAGCTGGTACGCCGGGGGAAAAAGGTCCTCATTGTGGACACGGACACCCAGGGCAACGCCACCAGCAATTTGGAGCTGACCGAGGTTCCCAAGATCACGCTGTCGGACATCATCGTGGATAAGGACCACCGAATCCCGGACGCCATCTGCCATACCTCCATCGAGGGGCTGGACCTCATCCGGGGCGGCTCCCTGCTGGCGCCGGCCCTTGCCGCCATGCAGGAGATGCCCTTTGGCCGGGACATGACCCTCAAGCGGCTGGTGCCGCAGATTCCCAAGGACTATGACTTCGTTTTCTTCGACTGCTCCCCCTCGCTGGAGAGCCTGTTCAACATCAATGTGCTGGTCGCCGTGCAGTACATCCTCATTCCTATCAAGGTGGACAAGAACTCCATCGAGGGCTACAACGTCATGCTGGAAACCGTGCAGAACGTCCGAGAGCTGGTGAATCCCGACATCCGCGTGCTGGGTATTTTCATGACCGCCGTGGAGACCGGCGCCTCGCTGGACCGGGAAATGATCGCGAATTTCCCGCAAATGCTGCCGGAGCTGGCGTTCCACAGCTACATTCGCAAAAATATCGACGTAAAAAAGGCCCCGCTGGCGCTGAAGCCCCTGTGCTTCTACTCCCCCCGCTGCACCGCCACGGAGGACTACGCCGCGCTCTGCGGCGAAATGCTGGAACGAATGGAGGGCTGAGGACATGGCATCGAAAAAATCCCCGTCCATTTTCGGGACGCTGCAAAAGACTGCGGACAACGCCGCCGCAGTGAACGGTGAGTTTGTCCGGCAGCTCCGGGTGGACGCGCTGGAGGAAAATCCCATGAACCGCTTCTCCATGGCGGAGGACGCACAGTTTCAGGCCACCATGGACAGCGTGGAAAAGGACGGATTTTTAGAAGATATCATCGTGACCCCCGCTGAGGCCGAGGGGAAATACCGCATCATCAGCGGACACCGCCGGGTCCGGGCTGCCAAAAAGCTGGGAAAGGTCACTGTCCCCTGCAAGGTGCGGCACTACCATGACCGGCTGGAGGAGCTGCGGGCCCTGATGGGCACGAACCTGCACCGCCGGAACGTCTCCCCCTTTGACATGGCCCGGCAGCTTGAAACGCTGCGTGAGGTGCTGCGGGAGGAGGACCGCCTGCCGGAAAACGTAAAGGAGCAGGCGGAGATGATGGCGTCACAGACGGAGCTCTCCCGCGCCACGGTGGAGCGGTATCTTGACCTTCTGAATTTGGATGACACCCTCACCGGCTGGGCCGAGGGCGGAAAAATGACCATGACGGACGCCTATGAGCTGGCCCGCCGGAGCAACGCCCACCTCTACCCCATTGTGGAGGACTTCGTGGATAAGGCCGGGGACAAGAGCGACTTCCCCGCCCTCGTCCACCGGGCCATTGCCTACGCCAAGGCCGCCGAGCTGCCCGTGACGCCGCCTAAGCCCGTCGCCGCCAACGCGCTGCGGACGGTGGACTCCTTCGGCCGCTCCATCCGGCGCTCCACCGCCCAGCTCCAAAGTCTGAAGCTGGACGCGGAGGACCGGGTCACCGCCCGGAAAAAGCTGGACACCTGCCTTGCAAATTTAGAGGAGCTGCGCCGGACCGTAGAGGCCCTGAAGGCGTCCCTGGACTGAAGCTGAATACCCGGCCGCGCTGTCGGCCGGAAACAGGAGGATGTGCTATGTTTGATGTAAAAAAGGAAGCTGCGGCCCTTTCCGCCGAGCTGGAAACCATTTACAAGGACCTGCACCGCCACCCGGAGATCGGCTATGACGAGCACCGGACCTCCGGCATCATCGCCGATTACCTCCGCGCCTGCGGCATGGAGGTGCAGACCGGCATCGCCATCACCGGCGTGGTGGGAACACTGGATTCCGGCCGCCCCGGCAAAACGCTGCTGATTCGGGCGGATATGGACTGCCTGCAGGTGGAGGAAATGACCGCCTGCGACTACCGCTCCGAAAATCCCGGAAAAATGCACGCCTGCGGCCATGATGCCCATGTGACCATGCTGCTGGGCGCCGCCAAGCTCCTCTCCGCCCATAGAGACGCCTTCCGGGGCAAAATCAAATTCCTCTTTGAGCCCTCGGAGGAAAGCATTCCCGCTTCTATGAAAGAAACCGTCCGCGCCGCCGGATACGATGGCGAGGGCGGCGCAGGCTTTATGATTCAGCAGGGCGTTTTGGAGGGCGTGGCGCTGGCCCTTCATGTACAGCCCGCCGTCCCTGCCGGAAAGATCCAGATCGCCCGGCATGAGGCCACCGCCTCCAGCGATGTGTATGACATCATGCTCACCGGTAAGGGCGGCCACGGCGCCATGCCGGAAAACGCCGTAGACCCGGTGCCCGCCATGGCGGAGCTTATTACCGCCATCCACATGCTCCCCACCCGGGAGGTCAGCTCCATGGAAAACTGCGTCATCTCCATCGGGCAGGTGGAGCTCCCCGGCTCCGTGTGGAACGTGGTGCCGGAGCGCGCCCACATTGTCGGCGGTTTCCGCACGTTCAATAACGATGTCCGGGCCCTGCTGCGCCAGCGCATCCCGGAGCTGGCCGAGGGCATTGCCAAGGCCAACCGCTGCACGGCGGTGTGTACCCAGACCCTCGGCTATGACGCCACCATCAACGATGAGGCCATGGCGCTGGAGGTGAGCCGCACGCTGGAGAACATTGTCGGCGAGGGGAATGTGATTCTCACCAACAAGCCCTTTATGGGCTCCGAGGACTTCGGCTGCTTCACCCAGCACGTGCCGGGCGTGCTGTTCTGGCTGGGCATCGGCACGGGTGAGGACGATAAGCCCCTGCACAATCCGTATTTCAAAATGGATTTGCAGGCCCTGCCTGTGGGCACGGCCTGCCATGTCCAGAACGCGCTGCATTTCCTGAAGTAAAAACACCCCAAATCAAATAAAATTTTAAGGAGAGCTTTTTGAAACAGTTATCTTTATCACTGGATCGTGTGGCCTGACCGGGAGGTCCGGCAAATTCAACACACGCCGCTCCTCCCGAAGCTCGGAAGCATACCGATTCAGGAGGAATATCATGAACCGTGAAAACAAACGGAAGGCCTTTGAAAAGGGCTATTATAAGCCCCATCCCTGCACTGATTCATTTACCTGCAAGGTCTGCGGACGCCTCTGCGCGCCGGAGAGCGCCGGGAGCCAGCACCGTAACCACTGCCCCAACTGCCTTTCCAGCCTCCATGTGGACATAGAGCCGGGAGACCGGGCCGCCGACTGCGGCGGCATCATGGAGCCGCTGGCAGTCTGGGTGCGGAACAATGGCGAGTGGGCCATTATCCACCGCTGCAGGCGCTGCGGAGCTTTCAGCTCCAACCGCGTAGCGGCAGATGACAACCCCATGAAGCTCATGAGCATCGCCCTGCGGCCCCTGTGCCGTCCGCCCTTCCCGCTGGAGCGCATTGAGGAACTCACCGCCCTCATGGGCGGGGAGGGCAGTGTGCGGTAAGCATCGTTCCTTGCAAAATCACTTTGAGCGGAGCCGCTTTCAGCGGCTCCGCTCTGCTTTTTCTTTCTTTTATCCGCAGTCCTCTGCCCCGTTTTGCCGCTCCTGCCGATGCAAACAGGTGATTCCTCCGAAAAATCGCATATTTTATGAACAAACAATACTTCTTTTGTGAACATTAGCACTCTCCTATTGACAGTGCTAAAAATGGTGCTATGATAAAGGCGAACTTGAGAGGGGGAGCAAAAAGGTCCCCCGGAGAGCTCCAAAACCGTTTGTTCATGTAGGCAACAGAAGGCTGCGGACGATGAAGTGATTTCCATTGCCGCAGAAATAAAAGAATGGAGGAATGACTTATGCTGCCCAGCATTTTTGGTGAAAATATGTTTGATGATTTCTTCTCTGATCCCTTTGGCATGATGGTGCCCCAGACCCGGGACGCCCTTTACGGTAAGCACGCCAAGAACCTGATGAAGACCGATATCCGGGAGACCGATACCAGCTACGAGCTGGACATCGACCTGCCGGGCTTCAAGAAGGACGAGGTCAATGTGGAGTTGAAGAACGGCTATCTGACCATTCAGGCCGCCAAGGGTCTGGACAAGGAGGAGCAGGACAAGAAGGGCAAGTACATCCGTCAGGAGCGCTATGCCGGTGCCTGCAGCCGGAGCTTCTACGTGGGCTGGGATGTGGAGCCTGACGAGATCAGCGCCAAGTTTGAAAGCGGCATCCTTCAGATCTCCGTTCCCAAGGAAACCCGGAAGCCCGAGGTCAAGAGCACCTCGGTGAGCATCCAGTAAATGCCAAGCCCTGCCCCGGCATAAGCCGGAGCGGGGCTTTTTCATGGGACACAAAAGGGCGGTGCGTACCATTGGTACGTACCGCCCTCAGCGTGTCGAAAAAGTCTTTTCTCCCCGC
>OGEQ01001253.1_pt1 | contig 21497 bp, 18 predicted proteins | sample 1570731 | NCBI WGS metagenome assembly OGEQ01 (sample SAMEA2582132, study PRJEB24529) | metagenome | biome: Human gut stool | place: China | collected 2011
AGTTCTTAAATCATAATTAAGGACTAGTTCAATTTGATATTGCAATTTAGAAAAAAAATAAGTTAATTGTTTGAGATAAAATTTTAAAATACAAAAAATATAAGAAAAATAGGTCATATCAAAATAAATTTTATTATTAGATTTTGATATGGCCTTTTTATTTTAATTTTAAAGCTTAATTTAAGTATATTTTTAATTTTTATATAGACTTTATTTATAAGAGATTTAAATCATTTTTTCATATAAATTTAGAAAGTGTCATAGTTTAAAGGAGAGTCTTGCATTAAAATATGTTAACTATGGTATAATATTAAAAAAGTGTTTTGAGAGGATAAATATGGAGAATAGAAAAGATATTTATGAAAAAAGAATAGAAGAGTATTCAAGTGCTTTAAAGAGATTAAAGAGAGACTATAATATAATCAGCGCATTAAGATTAGTAGTTTCTTTAAGTATTTTATTTTTTATTTACTACGCTTATAGCATAGGCTCAATAAGCTTTGGGATCATATTATTTTTGCTAAATTCTATATTATTTTTATATTTAGCAAAGGTTCATGAAGGTATAGTGAATAAAATAAGTAAAAGAGAAGCTCTTATAGAGGTTAATAAAAAAGAGATTCTTAGGTTAGAGGGAAAGTGGAGAGAATTTAATGATTTAGGAGAAGAATATTTAGATAATAAGCATCCTTTTATAAATGACTTAGATATATTTGGGAAAAACTCTTTATTTCAATGGATAAATGAAACTGGTACTGTTTATGGAAGAGAGAAATTAAGCCATTTATTAAAGTTAGAAGAACTTCCAAATAAAGAAGAAATTTTATTAAGACAGGAAGCTTTAAAGGAGCTTTCTAAAAAAGTAGATTTTAGACATGAATTTATAGCTTCATTAAAAGATAAAAAAGGAAAAAAAGAGAAGTATTTAGGGGAATGGTTAAAAGAAGACAGTAAAGCCATATCGCCTTTATTAAATATTCTTAGAATAATAATGCCAGTAATAAATATTGGAATTACTATTTTAGTTGGTATGAATGTTATTTCATGGCAAATACTATTAATTTCTCTTGTTATAAGTTATGGTATTTTGAAGCTTGGCAATAAGGAAGTTATTAAAGGATTAAATATATTTGAAGATTTAAAATATAGAATAAAAACCTATGTAGAGGCTTTAGAGTTAATAGAAAAAGAGAATTTCCAGTCTAATATAATAAAAAGTATAAAAAGTAACTTAGATATGAATGGCAAAAGTGCTAGTAAGGAGCTTAAAAGCTTAGAAAAGATAACTAGCTGGCTTTATGATAGGGGAAATGCCTTTTATCTTTTATTAAACTGTTATTTGCTTTGGGATTATCAAATTCTATCAAAGCTTGAAAAGTGGAAGAGTTCTAATAAAGATGAGTTTTATAAATGGATGATTTCTTTAGGTGATTTTGAGGCTTTAGTTTCTTTAGCTGGATTTACTTACAATAATCATGGATGGGCTACACCAAAAATAAATGATGACTATACTTTAAAGGGAAAAAATCTTAGCCATCCTATGTTAGGAGAAAAAGGCGTTGGAAACAGTTTTGATATTAATAAGGATAAGAGAGTAATCTTAATAACAGGATCTAATATGTCAGGTAAGAGTACATTTTTAAGAACTGTTGGATTTAATTGTATATTAGCTTATCTAGGACTTCCTGTAAAAGGAGAAAGTTTTGAAGCTCCAATATTAAAAGTTTATACCTGTATGAGAACTGGAGATAATCTTGAAGAGAGTATATCTTCATTTTATGCAGAGATACTTAGAATAAAGATTATAGTTGAAGGAGTAAAAAGAGGAGAAAAGATTTTATTCTTGTTAGATGAAATATTTAAAGGAACAAACTCCTTAGATAGACATGAGGGAGCAGAGATATTAATAAATCAGCTTTTAGAAGGAAATACCTTAGGACTAGTTTCAACTCATGATTTTGAACTTTGCGATATGGAGAAAAAAGATTCTACTATACAAAATTATAATTTTAGAGAATATTATGAGGATAATAAATTAAAGTTTGATTATATTTTAAGAAAAGGTGTTTCACAAACAAGAAATGCTAGATATTTAATGAAGATGGCTGGAATAGATATTGAATAAAAGTATACTTCTATATATAAACAGCAAAATAACTTAATTTTAGACAAATTAAATTAATTTTGATATAATAAACAAATGATGTATTTAGTGAAAAAGCCTTAAATGGCTTTTTTTCATGAGTAGAGTTATTAGTAAAAGAGGACTTAGAATAAATAGCAAAAAATTAGGAGGCATGTATATTTTGTTTACAGAAAAGGTAAAAGCAAAAGAATATTACATAAAGGATTTATTAAGTAATAAGTTCTTATTTGAAATCCCAGATTATCAAAGAGCATATTCTTGGACTAAAGAAAATTTAAAGCAATTAGTTGAGGATATTTGGGAGTCAGTAGAACTAAATAAAGCAAGAGGAAATAAAGAGTTTGATCAATATGAGCCATATTTCTTAGGAAGCATTGTTTTATGTTCTAAGGAATATAAGGATGATGGCTGTGGAATATATGATGTAATAGATGGACAACAAAGACTTACATCTATAATCATGTTAATTGCTGCAATAAGAGATTTAATAGATAATGAAGAGTATAAAAAAGTATTATCTGATTTAATATATCAAAAACCAAATGTTCTTATGGGAATTAAAGAGAGCATAAGAGTTAAGGCTAGAGGAAAAGAAGAAGAGTTCTTTAAAAAGTACATATTAACTAATGGTGGAACAGAATTAGTTAAAGATTTAGACATGGAAGAACTTTCAGAAGCTAAACAAAATATGGTTAATGCAATAGAAGTATTTAGAGATAGTTTCTTTAATGAAAATGGAGAACTTTTAGAAGAAAAGTTAAATGAGTTTATAGTTTATTTACTTCAAAAAGTTGTACTAGTTGTAATAACAACAGAATCATTCACTTCAGCATTTAGATTATTCAATGTAATAAATGCAAGAGGATTACCTTTAACAGATTCAGATCTTTTAAAGAGTGAAAACTTAAGAGTTATGAACCCTGAAATTAGAAAAGAGTACACTGATATTTGGGAAAGTCATGAACAAGATTTAGGTAAGGAAAAACTAGATCAAATCATAGGTTTCATGAGAACAATGAAGCTTAAAAATAAAGTTGAAGAAAGCGTATATGAAGAGTTTAGCAAAAAGATATTTAGAAATGAACCAGAATATCTAGGAGTTAACTTTGTAAATCATTTAACTGCTGTAAAAGCTTTATATGACAAGTATATAATAGATGGTAATCTTGAAGGTGTATCAGAGGAAGAAAAATCTTATTATAAAAACTTAATAAACATAATGAGAGAATTCTTACCATATGATGATTGGATGGCAGCAGTTATTAGATTTGCTGAGAAATTCAATGATGATAAGTTAGTTTTAGAATTTGTTAAAGTTCTAGAAAAAAGACTTGTTATTGACTGGGTAAACGGAAATTCATTTGCTGATAGATTAAATAGAGTTTATGGAATTTTAGAAGTTATAGAAGAAAAAGATTCTTTAGAAGAAATAAAAGAAGCTCCAGTATTCTTATATGACTTAGAGAGAACAACTGCATACTTTGAAAATGCTTTAAATGATATAGATTTCTATAGCAAAGGTAGAATGATGATACCTAAGTATATCTTCGTAAGACTTGATATGGAAAAGAGAGCTAATGAAGTTTTAGATTATAGCGATAAGATTATGATAGAGCATGTTCTTCCTAGAAATGCTAAAGAAGCTTATTGGAAAGATAACTTCTCAGCTGATCAAAGAAGAAACTGGGCTAATAAGTTTGGTAACTTAGTTATAATAACAGGTGCTAAAAATACTAGAGCTAACAATAAACCATTTGCTGAAAAAGTTGAACAATACTTAAGTAAGAAAAGTGATTTCGCTATAACTAAAGAAGTTTTAGAATTATCTGATTGGAACATGGATTCATTAAAAGATAGACATGAAAGCTTAGTTAATAGAGCATTAGAACTTTGGACTAAGTTTTAGAAATTAAAAGGGCATGTATCAAAATAACTTTTATTGTTATATTTTGATACAGCCCCCTTTTTTATTTAAATAAAAGTTAAGTTTTGTCTATTGAAAATTAGGAATTAACTCAATAAAATAAAAGTTATTAGATAGGATAATTAAGATTTATTATTAGAAAAAGTAGCAGATAAATAATAAATCAATTTTAATGAAAAAATCCAAAATTCATGGCATAATTATATATGGATATAGATAGTGAGAGGATGTAGAGAATGGGGTATGTAATAATAGACCTAGAATTTAATAATATGCAAAATATTACAAAATTTTATCCTAATATTTATAATGAGCAGAAAGATTTAAAGGAATTAGATTCCTATAATGAAATAATAGAGATTGGGGCTATAAAATTAAATAAGTTCATGCAAAAAGTAGATGAGTTTAAGACATATATTAAACCATCAGTATTTAAGGTTTTAAATCCAAAGATAATAGATATAACAGGAATAACTGAAGATCATTTAAAAGATGGAATTAAATTTGAAGATGCCATGGACAACCTTAAAGATTTTATTGGGGAAGATGATATACTTTGTTCATGGGCCACTGATGATATTGTTCATATAGTTAATAATGCTAAGTATCATTCATACAAAAATATAAGTTGGATAAAAAAATATATTGATATACAAAAATATTGCACAAAGATATTAGCGCATAAAAAATCTTTAAGCTTAAAACATGCTTTAGAAGAGTTAAAGATAAAAATTGATAAAAGTAAACTACATGATGCACTAAATGATGCTGTTTATACGGCAGAGGTTTTTAAAAGATTATATAATGGTAAAAAGGTAAAAGAATATATAGTAGAAGATGTTTACAATATGCCTTCTATAAGGGTTAAAGATTTAAATAATTATAATTTAGAATGTGAAGATATAGAATTTAAATGCCCTAAATGTAATATTAAAGTTGAAATGGACCATCCTTTTAGATTATTTAGTTGGAGATTTGTATCAATAGGAAAATGTCCAAAATGCAATAGAAATGTTAGACAAGAGGTTGTACTAAAAAAGACCTTATCAGGCAATTTAGTTTATGAATCTACAAACTCTTTAATAAATGACACAGAATACATTGATCTTGACTATAAATTTAAAAAGTTAGCTAAATGACAATAGATTGTCACTTAAAAAACATATATATGATAAAATAAAAGTATAACAATTACTATAAAAAATTAGGGGAACTGATATATTATGAATATTGCTTTTTTTCTAACACCAAAAAGTGAAGTAGCATATGAATATACTGATGCAACAATGAGACAAGTTATCGAAAGAATGGAGCATCATGGATATACAGCTATTCCACTTATAGATAAAACAGGAAAATATGTGGGTACATTAACAGAAGGGGACTTACTTTGGACTTTAAAAAGAAATCCAGAGCTTAATTTTAAAAATACTAACACAGTTAGTGTAAAGGAAATACCAAGAAGAGTTAAACACAAAAGTGTTTGTATTAATGAAAATATGGAAAGTTTAATATCATTAGCAATCTCTCAAAACTTTGTACCAGTTGTTGATGATAATGGAATATTTATAGGAATAATAAAAAGAAGTGATATAATAAATCACTGTTATAATAGTCTATATAAAAATAATTAAGGTCTTTTGGCCTTAATTTTTTTTATAAATATATTGATTGAATCTTCTGAAAGTATTATTATTAATTATATTTAAATAATTCTATAATAATGTATTTAGGATAGTTTTAAATAAAATTATTTTATTATATAATGTTTTTAACAAAATTAGAAAGAGGTGATACTTGTGATAGCTTTATTATCACCTGCAAAAACTTTAGATTTAACAAAACCAAATTTAGATATAGAAACAAGTAAACCTATTTTTATCAGTGAGGCTGAAGTAATCATGAATAATTTAAAGGAATTAGAAATTCAAGATTTATGCCCACTTATGAAAATAAGTGAAGATTTAGGAGTACAAACATTCACCAAAATTCAAGATTGGAATACAATTTACTATGGTGATGAAAAACCCTTTGTATTATCTTTTAAAGGGGAAGCCTATAGAGGGCTAGATGCAGATGATTTTACTAAAGAAGATTTAGAATTTTGTAATGACTCTTTAAGGATATTATCAGGACTTTATGGGGCATTAAAGCCTTTAGATGGAACAAAGGCATATAGATTAGAAATGGGAACAAAAATTTCAATTGATGGCTCTAAAAACCTTTATGACTTTTGGGGAAATAAAATAATGGACTCTGTTTTAAGAGATTTAGAAAATCATGAGGAAAAAGTTATTATAAATTTAGCTTCTAATGAGTATTATAAGTCTATAAAGCAAATTGATAAAAAAGTTAGAGTTATAACCCCTGTATTTAAAGAAAGAAAAGGTATTGAATATAAGGTTGTTACGGTGTATGCTAAGAAGGCAAGAGGACAAATGGTTAGATACATAACGAAGAATAGGATTACTAAATCAGAGGATTTAAAAAACTTTGATTTAGATGGATATGAGTTTAATGAGAGGCTTTCTGAAGGAGATACATGGGTATTTACTAGAGATTAGCTAAAAATCATAGATATTAAAAACTTAAGGGTTAATATTTATGAATTATTATATAAAATTAAAATAAATAATATAAATTAAAAATTTAAGGAGAGATTTTTTTTATGAGCAAACTTATTTTAGAGATTGATGGAATGTCATGTTCAAATTGTGTTAGGCACGTTGAAGCAGCTTTATTAGATGTTGACGGAGTAGATGTTTTAGAAGTAGAAGTTGGCAGAGCTGTTGTTGATACTGAAGTTGATGAAGATACTTTAAGAGATGCTTTAGAAGAAGTTGGTTATGAATTAGTTTCAATTGAAGATTAAATTGTTTAATTACCTAATGGCAATATGTTATTAGGTAATTTTTTATATAAAACTACAATAAGCTATATGGCTACTTGTTTTATAACATATAGTTATGTAAAATATTTTATAAAGTAAGCCTTAAATAAAGGAGATGTAAATATGAGTGAAAATCTTACAATGTCAGAATTAATGGATAGCTTTGAGTTAAAGCATTTTCATAAAGGTGAAATAGTTAAAGGAAAAGTTATAAGTGTAAAGAATGATGAAATAATAGTTAACATTGGTCATTTTGCAGATGGTGTTGTACCAAGAAATGAAATTTCAAATGATAAGAATTTTGATATAAATTCAATAAATGTAGATGATGATATATTTGTAATGGTATTAAGTGGAGATGATGGAGAAGGAAATGTTCTTCTATCAAAGAAAAGAGCAGATGCAATAAAGGTTTGGGATGATTTAAAAGAAGCATTTGAAAAAGAAAAATCAATAAAAGTTTCCTTAAAAGAAGTTGTTAAAGGTGGAATAGTAGGAGATTTTAATGGTCTTAGAGTATTTATGCCAGCTTCTCAATGTGCAGGAAGAAGAATAGAGAATTTAGAAGAATTAGTAGGAAAAACTTTAGAAGTTAGAGTTATAGAATTTAATAAAGAGAATAGAAAAGTTGTTGTTTCAAGAAGAATAATAGATGAAGAAATAAGAAATAATGAAAAGAAAGCTCTTTGGTCTTCAATTAAAGAAGGAGAAAAAAGAAAAGGAAAAGTAACTAGATTAGCTAAGTTTGGTGCTTTTGTTGATATTGGTGGAGTAGAAGGATTAGTTCACTTAAGTGATATGTCATGGTCAAGAGTTCATAAGCCAGAAGAGGTTGTATCAGTTGGAGATGAAGTAGAAGTATTTGTATCAGAAGTAGATATGGATAGAGAGAGAATAGCACTTTCATTAAAAGATGTTATTAAAAATCCATGGGAAACATTAGAAGGATTAAAAGTTGGTGATGTTGTTTCAGGAAAAGTAACTAATTTTATAAAGGTTGGAGCTTTTGTTGAAGTATTACCAGGAATAGAAGGATTAGTTCATATTTCAGAAATTACTGATGAAAATATAGCTAAGCCATCAGATATTTTAGAATTAGGTCAAGAAGTTAAGCTTAAAATCTTAAATATAGATGATGAAAACAAGAAAATGAGCTTAAGTATAAAAGATGCTGTAGAAACTTCAAATGAATATATACAGTATAATGATGAAGAGGAAGGTTATTCATTGGCTGATCTATTCAAAGGATTAAATCTATAGTTCTTAAAAATAAAAACTATAGATTTAATTAAATAATAGATTTCATTAAGAATTTATAGACTTTATAGATTAGAAAAGGATAGTACTTTTAGTACTATCCTTTTTATATTAAATTATATTTTTTCAATTTTTAGCATGTTTGTTCCACCAGTTATTGATGTTGGGAATCCAGCAGCTACCATTATATTATCTCCAGTTTCAGCTATTTCAAATTCTTTAGCTACTTTTCTAGCTTCCTCTATGATCTCATCTGTACTATTAAAATAAGCACATTTCTTAGAAATTATTCCAAAGTTTAAAGCTAAGCTTCTTCTAACTTTTTCATATGGAGTAATAGCTATTATTGGACAGCTAGGTTTATATTTTGATAATATCTTAGCAGTTGAACCAGTCTGAGTGGCTGCTACTATAGCTTTTGTAGGGAATTTGCTAGCTGTTTTTGATGCTGAATAACTTATGGCATCTGCAAAGGCATCTGGATTTGGATTTGGATCTTTTAATCTTCTTAAAAGATAATTATAGTCTAAGTTAGCTTCTGCTTTTTTTGCTATTCTAGACATTGTCATTGCTGCCTCTATAGGGAAACTACCAGAAGCACTTTCTCCACTAAGCATTATGGCATCTGTACCATCAAATATGGCATTACATACGTCAGAAGCTTCAGCTCTAGTAGGTCTTGGATTTCTTATCATAGAATCTAACATTTGAGTTGCAGTTATAACTATTTTTCCTGCTTGATTACATTTCTTAATTATATTTTTTTGAATTATAGGTACATTTTCTATAGGAATTTCTACTCCCATATCACCTCTAGCAACCATTACACCATCAGTAACCTTAATTATTTCTTTTATGTTGTCTACACCTTCTTGGCTTTCTATTTTTGATATTATTTTTATATCTTTTCCACCATGAGAGTCTAGAATTTCTCTAACTTCAAGTACATCCTCAGGTTTTCTTATGAAAGAAGCTGCTACAAAGTCTACTTCCATTTCGCAACCAAATATTAAGTCAGATCTATCCTTTTCAGTTACTGCAGGGAGTTTGATTGGTACATTAGGTACATTTACACCTTTATGGTCTTTTATAGTACCTCCTTCAATAACTTCACATATTATATCAGTTCTACGGACTTCCTTTACTTTAAATTCTAAAAGTCCATCATCAACAAGTATTGATCCACCAGGTTTTATGTCTTCATATAGTTCTTTATAAGAGATTGAACATTTAGTGTTATCACCTAATATTTCATCTCCGCAAGAGAATGTGAATTCATCACCATTTTTTAATTCAGCTTCGCCATTTTTAAAATTATGTGTTCTTATTTTAGGACCCTTAATGTCTAATAAGATAGCTGTAGCTGATTTTTCTTCTTTTCTAAGTCTTTTAATAAGTTCTATCTTTTCTTTATGACTTGCATGGTCTCCATGTGAGAAGTTTAATCTAGCTGCATTCATACCAATTCTTATGAATTCTCTTAGAATTTCTTCTGAATCACTTGAAGGACCGATTGTAAATATCATTTTTGTTTTTTGCATAAAAACCACCTCATTTTTTTAAACTAAAATAGTTTAGTGATTGCTTTAAAAGTTTGATATATTTGATATAATATAATAAATTATTAAATTAATTATATTTTACCACAATAATAGGAAGGGATGGGTAAAAAATGAATATATTAAAAGGTTTAGAACCACAAAGTGTTTTAAAATATTTTGAAGAAATATCACAAATTCCAAGAGGATCAGGTAATGAAAAGGGAATAAGTGATTTTCTAGTTAACTTTGGAAAAAATTTAGGACTTGAAACAATACAAGATGAATCATTAAATGTAATAATAAGAAAACCTGCAACTCCAGGATATGAAAATGCACCAGGAGTAATAATACAAGGTCATATGGATATGGTATGTGAAAAAAATAAAGATACTATACATGATTTTGAAAAAGATCCTATTAAACTTAGAGTAGATGGAGATTATATATACGCTACAGGAACTACATTAGGAGCAGATAATGGTATAGCAGTAGCTTATGGAATGGCTGTTTTAGCTTCAAATGATATAGCACACCCTGCTATAGAACTTTTAGTTACAACTGATGAAGAAGTTGGAATGGGTGGAGCTATTGCTTTAGATGGAACTTTATTAAAAGGTAAATATCTTTTAAACATAGATTCAGAGGAAGAAGGAAAACTTTTAGTAAGCTGTGCAGGTGGAGCTAGAAGTGAAGTTACTTTACCAATAAACTTTGAAGAAATGGAAAAAGATTTTGAAGTTTATGAAATCATGCTAAGAGGACTAAAGGGTGGTCACTCTGGAATGGAAATAGATAAACAAAGAGGAAACTCTAATAAGTTAATGGGAAGAGTATTAAATGATATTAATGCTAACTGTGATATTAGATTAATATCAATTAATGGTGGATCTAAGGTAAATGCTATTCCAAGAGAATGTGATACTTTACTAGCTGTTAAAAAAGAAGATGTTAAAAAATTAGAAGAATTAATTCAAAAATGGGATTCAATATTAAAGGATGAATATCATGCTAATGATAGTGGAGTTAATGTAACTTTAGTTAAAAAAGAAGAAAATCATAAAGTATTTTCTAAAGACACTACATTTAAAGCTATAAAAATAATGAACTTAATTCCTGATGGAGTTGATACTTATAGTATAGAAATGAAAGGATTAGTTCAAAGTTCAACAAACCTAGGTGTTGTTACTACAGAAGGAGATAAAATTGTCTTTGCTAGTTCAACAAGAAGTTCAGTTGAAACTTTAAAAACTAAACTTTTAGATGAAATAGCTGATGTTGCAGAAATATTAGGTGGAGAATTTGAAATACAAGCACCATACCCAGCTTGGCAATATAATCCAGATTCAAAAATAAGAGAACTTTGCAGCAATGTATATAAAAATATGACAGGAAAAGATCCTGAAATAATAGCTATACATGCTGGATTAGAATGTGGATTATTAGGAGAAAAAATAGAAGGATTAGATATGATTTCATTTGGTCCTAATATGTATGATGTTCATACTCCAAATGAACATGTTAGCATATCTTCAGTAAAAAATGTTTGGGATTTCTTAGTTGAAATATTAAAAGCTATAAAATAATTAAGAATTAATTTAAGGTTGTATCTAAATTACTTAAAAAACTTATAAATATATTTTTAGAATTATTAAACTTTTATAAGGGGTCATTAAAGGTTTCTAATAAATCCTTATAAAGCTTTGAATTTAGCTTAAGCCTATGATTTCTATGAGAAGAATTTAAATTCTAAATTTTATCTATAATATTACTTATAAGTTTTACTATTAAGGCTAGATACAGCCTTATTATTTTATAGAGATATAAATAAACATATAAAAAGAATAAATTAAATACATATTAGACTATGGGAGGATATAGACATGAATTTAGTAAGAACTGATTTACATATGCATACTAGAGCTTCTGATGGAACACTTACACCAAAGGAGTTATTAAAGGAAATAGTAGAAAAAGACATAAAACTATTTTCAGTTACAGATCATGACTCTATAGGAAGCTTAGAGGAAATGCAAGATTTAACGGAGGGAATGGATATTAAATTCATTCCAGGGATAGAGATTTCAAGTATAATAAATGGAGAACAGTTTCACATATTAGCTTATAATTTTGATAAAAATAATAAAGAGTTAATGAGTTTAATAGAAAATAATGATAGACTGCTTCAAGAGAAAGATGATAATTCAATAAAGCAATTAATTGATGCTGGATATGACATAGATTTTGAAGACTATTTATCTTATGAACATGATCCTTCAAAGGGTGGATGGAAAACTCTTAACTTTTTAATTGATAGAGGAATATGCAAAAATATTGATGAGTTTTTTAATAAAATATTTGTTGGTGAAAGAGCTTTGAAATATCCAGATTTTCCTCATCCTAAAGAAGTTATAGAAACTATAAAAAAAGCTAATGGAATTGTTGTTTTAGCTCACCCTAAGTATGGAAAGTCTCAATTTAAATTAGATGAAATGTTAGAATTATTTAAAAATTGGGGTGTAGATGGAATAGAATGTTATCATCCACATCATGATGAAGATACAATAAAATACTTAGTAGATTATTGTAAAAAAAATAATCTAATAATAACAGGTGGATCTGATTATCACGGAGGACTTATATCTAAGAGAAGTTTAGGAACACCAGAGTTCTATGCAAAATATGATTTGTTAGATAAATAAATTGTTATTAAAATAATATATTAATTTAGTTTTTAAGCTTTATTGAAAATAATGCTTTATGGAATTTATAGATTTGAATTCTAAAGGCAAATTTCAATAAAGCTTTTTTATTTATTATTAAAATGTAAAATTTAAGAAAAATAAAATTAAAAGAAGGAATTTTGCAAATTATGTAAAATAAATATATAAAGAGGGGTTTTACATAATTTATAAAAAGAAAAATGATTAGTAAAGAGAATTAAAAGAAAGGTTGGGGGAAGGGTGAAGTACACTAGAATTGATGTAAAGAATAAAAAAAGGAGTAATGGACATAACAACAATAATAACAATGATGGTAAAAGCTTTATATTACTTTTTATTGGGGTAATTGTTGTGGCACTTGTAATATCAACTGCAATGTCTAAGTTTATATGGCCTGAAGGAAAGAAAACAGCAGAAAAGGAAAAAATAGAAGCAACTTCTGGAGAAAATAAAGAGAAAAATGAGAAAGATAAGGAAAATAACAAAGTAGCAAAAGAAGATGAAAAGCCAAAAGACAATAAGGTAATGGCTGAAAGTGTAGGTGGACAAGAGTATGTAATGATTCAATGTGGTTTCTACTCAAATAAAGAGAATGCAAATAATGTAAAGGCTCAATTAGAAGATACTTATATTGCAGTATCCTTAAGTGAAGCAGAAAATTATAGAGTAATAGTTCACATTGGAAATGAAGAAGAAGCTACTAAACTTTCTAATGAGTTAAATGAAAAAGGTGTTAGTAATACAAAAGGAAGATTTATGATTCCAAAGGCTGATGTGTGTAGCAATGAGATTATAGAGATAGTAAATGGTTATGTAAATATAATAAATAAATTAAAAGAGGATTCTGTTAAGGGTGTTAAGACAACAGAGTTTAAAGAATGGGCTAATAGCTTAGAGGAGCACAGTGATTCTGAGTATTATAAAGTGTTTAAAGAATTAAAAGATGGTATAAATAAAATTCCAGATGAAATAACTAAAAAAAATATAGAGGAAAGTTACCAAATAGTTTTTAATACTTTAAATAATTTTAAAGTAAACAAATAATTGTAATTTATTTTTAATTTATAGTAACATATTTTTAAATTATAATAAAAATGAAAGAGTTAAATTCTCTTTCATTTTTTTCTTTATAATTTACTATACACGTACATTTATACTTGTTTATAAAAATAATAAATGATAAACTATATAGGATAAAGAATACAAGACCTTATTTAAGGAAAAATAAGATTATTTAAAAGTTTTTTAGATATAAGGTAAGGTGGAAAAATGAAGGTTATTTTAGCATCAAAATCTCCAAGAAGAGTTGAGATTCTTGAAAAAATAGTTAAAGAATTTGAAGTAGTTCAGTCAAACTTTGATGAAAATACTATAGACTTTAAGGGAGATGTTGAAAAGTATGTTAAAGATTTGTCTAGAAATAAAGCTATAGAGGTTTCAAAAAGACTTAATGAGCCATCTATAGTTATTGCTGCGGATACAGTTGTTTTTCAAAATGGGAAAGTTTTGGAAAAACCTAAAAGTGAAGAGGATGCTTTTAGTATGTTATCTTCATTAAGTGGTAATACTCATAAGGTATATTCAGGTATTTGTTTAATAAATACCTATGATGATACTGTAGTGACTGATTGCGACTGTACAGAAGTAAAATTTTCAGAATTAAATCCTAGACAAATAAGAAATTACATAAATTCTGGTGAGCCTATGGATAAAGCAGGAGCTTATGGAATTCAAGGATTAGGTGGTGCTTTTGTAGAGAGAATAGAGGGATGTTATTACAATGTCATGGGATTGCCCTTGAATAAACTATATAAAGCATTAGAAAACTATGACATAACAATACTTTAAAATTACTTTCAATGGGCATGTTAATTTCTAAATAAGGAGTTGTAATATGTCTGAAAATATAAAAATTAATGAAATTCCATCTGGTGAAAGGCCAAGAGAAAAACTACTTTTTTATGGAGCTCAGTGTTTATCTAATGAAGAGCTTTTAGCTATAATTCTTAGAACTGGAAATAAGGATTCAAATGTAGTTGAATTGTCTTATAGAATAATACATAGTGTTGGTGGATTGAATGGACTTTTTAAAGCTTCAGCAAAGGAGCTTATGGAGCTAAAGGGTGTTAAGGAAGCTAAGGCAACTCAAATTTTAGCCATGTGTGAATTATATAAGAGATTTAAAGTTTCTGAGTTAACACAGATTAAAATTTCAAAGCCATCAGATGTAGCAAAATTAGTTTTAGATGAACTTAGAATGCTACGTCAGGAAGTGTTGATCCTAATAAACCTTGACACTAAAAATAAAGTAATATCTAAAAAAGAAATTTTTAAAGGTGGGCTAAATTCTTCTTTAGTACACCCAAGAGAGATATTTAAAGAGGCTGTTAAAGATAGTGCAGCGTCTATAATTATATGTCACAATCATCCTTCAGGAGACCCAACACCTAGTAGAGATGATATAAACATAACAACACGACTAAAAGAGTGTGGAAAAATGATGGGTATTGAGCTTTTAGATCATTTAATAATAGGAGATAACAGATTCATAAGTCTTAAAGAAAAAGACATATTATGATTAGGAAAGGGGATTAAAAATGGGTTTATTTAATTTTGGAATGACAAAAGACATGGGTATAGATTTAGGAACTGCAAATACTCTAGTGTTCGTTAAAGGAAAGGGGATTGTATTAAGAGAACCGTCAGTTGTTGCTATAAACAACTTAACAAAAAAATCATTAGCTGTTGGTACTGAAGCTAAGCAAATGATAGGTAGAACACCAGGAAATATAGTGGCTATAAGACCATTAAAAGATGGAGTTATTGCTGATTTTGACGTTACTCAAACAATGCTTAAGAGATTCATAGAAAAGATAACAAATAAAAGTGCATTCACAAGCCCAAGAATAATAGTATGCTTCCCTTCAGGAGTAACTGAAGTTGAAAGAAGAGCAATAGAAGAAGCTACTAAACAAGCTGGAGCAAGAGAAGTAATATTAATGGAAGAGCCAATGGCTGCTGCAATCGGAGCAGGACTTCCAGTTGATGAGCCTACAGGAAGTATGATAGTTGATATTGGTGGAGGTACTACTGAGGTTGCTATTATATCACTAGGTGGAATAGTTACTAGCAAATCATTAAGAGTTGCTGGAGATGAGTTAGACCAATCAATCATAAACTACATTAAGAGAGAATTTAACTTAATGATAGGTGAGAGAACGGCAGAACAAATAAAAATGGAAATTGGATCAGCTTACAAAGTTGATGAGAATGAAGAAGAACAAACAATGGACATAAAAGGAAGAGATTTAATATCAGGACTTCCTAAGGTTGTTGTGGTTGATGCGGGACAAATAAGAAACGCTTTAAAAGAGCCAGTTTCATCAATAATAGAATCAATCAAAACTACTCTAGAAAAAACACCACCAGAATTAGCAGCTGATATCATGGATAAAGGAATAATGCTTGCTGGTGGAGGGGCATTCCTAAAAGGACTAGATGAACTTATATATAAAGAAACAGGAATGCCTGTTCATATAGCAGAATCACCTCTTGACTGTGTTGCACTAGGTACAGGAAAAGCTTTAGATAAGTTTGATTTGATAGTTAAACAACAAAGAGGGTAGAATATGAAATTCTTCAAGAATAAACTGGCAGTAACTGTTATATTACTGTCAGTTGCCTTTTTAGGAATAATTATATTTACTGTTAAGAGTGATTCTAAAAATCCAATTTCAGGTGGAGTTGGTACTGTTTTAAACCCTGTGCAGAAGGTTGTATACACAATAAGTGATAAAGTTCATGATGTCTTTGATTTCTTTTATAACTTTTCAGATGTTAAGAATGAAAATAATGATTTAAAAAAGAAAAATTTAGAATTAGAAAATCAATTAGTTGAATACAATGAGTTGAAGCGTCAAAATGATGTTTTAAGAGGAATAGTTGATTTTTCTAAGGAAAATAATCAATATAAATATATCGGTACAAACATAATAGGAAAAAGTGGAAATAGCTTTGTAGAAGGTTACACTATTGATAAAGGATCAAGTGAAGGGATTAAAAAAGATTACATAGTGATTTCTCCAGAAGGATTAGTGGGAGTTGTAACAGAAGTTCACTCAAACTGGTCAAAAATACAGACTTTATTAAATGAAAACGTAGCTGTTGCAGCAACTATTGAAGGAGATAGCAATTCAGGAGACGGAATAGTTAAAGGATATAGAAATGGTAGTGAGATGCAAGCTGAGATAACTAACTTACCTATGAATTCTACAATAAAAGAAGGTGAGACAGTAGTTACTTCAGGACTTGGAGGATATTATCCTAAAGGAATAAGAATTGGTGAAGTAACATCAGTACAATCAGATGATGTTAAAGTTATGAAAACCGCTATATTAAAAACATATGTTGATTTTAATAATTTACAAGAATTATTTGTAGTTGTACCACCATCAGAGAGAGATGGTATAGTTAAGTATTAGAAAAGAGGGAGTAAAGTGAAAAGATTAATACTAATATTAATATGTCTTTTACTATTTATAGTAGATAATACTCTGGTACCTTTTTTCTCTATAAAAGGTGTTTATCCTAGTTTGTTATTTACCTTTGCTATATTATATTCTCTTATGAGTGGGTATTGGGAAGCGGTATTTATAGGAGTTTTATCAGGTTTCCTTCAAGATGTTTATTTTGTAAATGTCTTTGGGGTAAATATGTTAGTAAATATGTTAGTGTGCTTAATAGCTGCGTATATTGGGGAAAGTGTATTTAAGCATAAAAAAACAATTCCAGTACTATCAGTAGGTTTACTTACCATAATAAAGTTTTTTGTGGTGGCATTTATATTAAATTTAATTAATATAAGAATAAACTTATTAAGCTTTTGGATTATGGTACTTTATAACGTGGTTATAGGATTCTTTATGTATAATTGGGTTTATAAATTATGCAACAGAGATCTTATGAAAAGAGAATGGAAAATAAGTGAAAAATAGGTGGTTACATGAGAAGTTCAATAAATGGAAAAACGCCTATAGATAGATATAAAATTCTCATAGGAATAATGATAATAGTATTTGTATCTATAGTAGCAAGATTAGTTTATCTTCAAGTATTTAATTATGAAGAATTTAAACAAAGAGCTGATACTAGATCTATGAGATTTCTGTCAGAACAGGCTCCAAGAGGTAAAATTTATGATTCAAATGGGGATATTTTAGCTACTAATAGACAAACATATACATTAACATTTACTGAAACAGATGAATCTAAGAAAAACTTTTATACTACTATAGATAAAGTTTATTCTATTTTAAAAGAAAATAATCAAAGTATATTAGATAATTTTAAGATTAGAATTAATGAAAATGGAGAACTTTATTTTGATGTTTCAGGTGATACTGAAAAACTAAGACTTTTAAAAGATATTGGAATGGGTGATAAGGTTAAAAATGTTCTTTTTAAGAATAAAGAAGGAGATTTAACTGCTGAGGAAGAAGATCAAATAGATAAAGAACTTCTAAAGATTACTCCAGATGAGGCTTTTAATTTCTTAGTAAAGGAATATAAATTATATGACGTTTTAAATCCTACAGAGGAAGAGGTTAAGTCATATAAAAATATGGAACCAAAAGAGATAACAGATATATTGTTAAAGAAATATTCTCTTGAAGATATAAGAGGATATATGCTTGTTAAAAATGCTATGAAAATGCAAAGTTTCTCAGGATATAAACCAGTTACAATAGCTAAGGATATAAACAAAGAAACTGCATTTATATTCTATCAAAGACTTAATGATTTACCAGGAATAGATGTAAGCATAGAGCCAATGAGATACTATCCATATAATGAATTAGGGTCTTCATTCTTAGGATATGTAGCTTCTATAAATGGATATCAAAAAGCTAAGTATGAAGCAAGAGGATATGATGCTTCTACTGATTTAATAGGAAAAGCTGGTATAGAAGCAGCCTTTGAAAATGAACTAAAAGGTGTTAAGGGAGGAACTACAGTTAAGGTAAACTCTTCTGGTAGAAAAAAAGAGGAACTTTATGACTTAGAATCTTACCCAGGAAATAATGTACATTTAACTATAGATAAGGATATTCAATATTCAGCAGAAACTTCAATGAAATATCTTTTAGATTATCTTCAAACAAGGAATACATTAGATTCAGGTGTAAATACTAAGAATGCAACAAGAGGAGCGGCAGTAGCTATAGAAATAGATACAGGAAAGGTTTTAGCTTTAGTAAGTTATCCAGGATTTAATCCAAATGAGTTTGCTAAGGGAGAGTTAGATCCAGGTGTGGCGAAGGAATACTTCCAACCAGACTATGAAGCCTTTGCACAGCAGTTTATAGCTAGAAATGCTTTAAATAAAACAGTAGATGATCTTTTCCCTAAAAATTCAAAAACTGGATTAAGGGAAGATTTATATGATCTTTACCCAAAGAGATTCTATAACTACGCTACTTTAGGTATGATTCCTCCAGGATCTACATTTAAACCTGTTACCAGTGTGGCTGCCTTAGAAGAGGGTGCTATAACTCCAAGTTCAACAGTTTATGCTAATGGGTATAACTTTGGAGGAACATATCCAGAGATATTTGGTAAAAATCCTGCAAACTGGCCAAGAGATAAAAACTTTTCAGGATATGCAGATTTATACACTGCATTACAACACTCATCAAACTCATATTATTTTGACTCTGCTGTAAAGATGTATTATAAAAATGGTGGAGATCCATATGGAGATGGAAGATATAAGAAGAGTAGTACGGAAGCTTTAGACTCTATTGCAAAATATGCATGGCAGTTTGGATTAGGTGTTGAGCCAAATTCAGATAAAAAGGCCTCAACAGGAATTGAAATATCTGAAAATTTTGGTCAGGTTTATAATTTTCAATCTTTTAAAAATCAAACAATAGCTCTTATGAGATTTACTTTAGTTGATTCTCTTGAAAAAGGAACCTTTGTTAATTCTTCTTCGCCTGATTTTCCACAGGTGAATATAGGGGTTAATGATAGAGATTCTAAAGAGTTAGCAGAGGTTAAGGAATCTATAAAAAAAGATATAGAGAATTCACTAAATAAGCTTGGAGATGGAAATACTATTGATGAAAAAGCTTTAAGTGAGTCTTTAAAAAAGGATTTTAAAACTTTATATAATTTAGATTCTGCCTATCAAGAAAGTATTAAAAACTTTAATGGAATAAAAGGTAAGGATGAAGATGAAAAAGTTGATAAGGCAATAAACTTAACAGTTCAAAGAATAGTTGCTTGGGTTGTGGGAGATATTGCTTACCAAATAGTTTCACCAAGAAACCTTACTGACTCTGCTATAGGACAGAGTATAAGTAACTTTACTCCAGTACAGCTAGCAAGTTATGTGGCAACCTTAGCAAATGGAGGAACAAGATATAAAACGCATTTAGTTGATAAAATAACTGATGCTCAAGGAAACTTAGTAGAAGAATTTAAACCAGAAGTTTTAAACAAGGTTAATATGTCAAAAGCTACTTTAGATGCTGTTAAAGAAGGTATGCGAAGGGTTAATGCCAATGGTTCAGCAAGTTCTATAATGTCTGGATTCCCTATTGTAACAGGAGGTAAAACTGGTACGGCTACTTTCAGAAATGACCAATCAGATTATGGAAGAACAGACTACGGGGTTTATATTTCCTTTGCACCTTTAGATAATCCTAAAATTGCTGTGGCAACAGTTCTTTATGATGGTGGTCATGGATATTATGGATCATTTATAGCAAGAACTATTTATGAAACTTACTTTAGAGAAAAGTTAAAGAAGGATTATCCTGATTATAAACCTAAAAATCTTGATTTGAATACCTATGATTATTCATTAAATCCACCTTTAGAAGCTATAAAGGATTCAAATATAAATAGTAAGGTAGAAAATGCAAAATTAGATTCTTCAGGAAAACCAGTTGAAGGATCACAAGATAATAGCTCTGGAAATAAAAAAGAGGATGATAAATCTCAAAATAATAATCAAGATAACAATAATCAAAATGATAAAACTAAAGTAGATGAAAATAAAGCTCATTAGTATAAAACCTACAGAATTAATTTCTGTGGGTTTTTAAATTATTATTACTATTTTAATGAAATAATTAAACAAATTATAAATAGGTTTTTAAAATACGATTGATTTTTTCAAAATTTTACTACTTTATTTCATAAAGTCCTTTTATAAATTAAAAATACTTTATATAATATAAAGTGAGAATTAATTTATTGTATAATTTACCTTAAGAATAAAAGGGGTTGGATACTTGGAGGATAGTAATTTACTATGCGTGATGATAGAATTTTTATAAAAGGAAATAAACTAGGAATAAATGCCATAATAAATATGGACAAGTTTGGTAATTTTGATGAAATGCTTGATTCTTTAGTAGAGAAGTTAAGTAGAGGAAAAAAGTTTTATAAAGGGGCTACTTTAACTGTAACTACTGATTTAAAATATATAAATGAAAGACAAATATCAAAGTTAAAAGATGTACTTTTTGATGAGATACTTATAAAGGATTGTATATTTGAAGAACGATTAGAAAAGCAAAGTAGTGTTTTTTCGGGAGTTTATGAGGGAAGAACAAAATTTGTAAGAAAAACTGTTAGAAGTGGTCAATGTTTAAATTACGCAGGTAATTTGATAATAATTGGTGATGTTAATAATGGGGGAGAAGTTAGAGCACATGGAAATGTAATTGTGCTAGGTGACTTAAAAGGAAAGGTTTTTGCAGGAGATAATGGAAATGAAAATGCCATAATAGCAGCTTATTCTTTAGAACCAGAATTAATTTCTATATCAGGTAAAATAACAATATCACCGGATGATTTTGAGAAAACAGGATATCCGGAGGTGGCTAGATTGAATGAAAATAATATAATTGTAGAGCCTTATTTACCGGATAAATATTCTTATTAATATTACATAATGAATCTGTTAAGTTGTTATGAAAAAATAGCTTAACTATTCTTAAAATTACTC
>OGEQ01001254.1_pt1 | contig 21493 bp, 20 predicted proteins | sample 1570731 | NCBI WGS metagenome assembly OGEQ01 (sample SAMEA2582132, study PRJEB24529) | metagenome | biome: Human gut stool | place: China | collected 2011
TATTCAGTAGGTCTGCGCACATGCTGCGCTGACCGTAAGAACACATAGGCTGGAAAGCAAAAATCCCATCAGCGAAGCTGATCTGGAATGGATTTTTGCCCGTAACTATGAAGGTACTGAATAGTTACATAGACGCGTAACGATTCAGTAGGTCTGCGTAAGCTGATATATTCGCCTGGGATGGAAAGGAGGACATATGGGAGCAGTGTCGGAGTGGGCGGGCAGTATTTTAAGCTTCCTGATCCTGATCACGGTGATCCGCGGGATACTGCCATCGAAAAAGTATGAGCCTTATCTAAGGTTATTTTCCGGTCTGATGTTAATCCTTCTGGTCTTACAGCCCGTCACAGGGGGGCTTGGCCTGGAGAAGCAGATCGACCGGGCGTTTGAGGCATTTGCCTTTCAGATGGATCATGAGGAGTTAAACACCAGGGTCCTGGGAATTGAAAAGGAACGGCAGGAGCAGATCCTGAAGATTTATGAAAATGATGTGGCCGGTCATGTGACAGCCATGGCGGGAGAACAGGGACTTCAGGCGGAAAGCGCACAGGTGGAGATCAACGGAGATCCGGAGAGCACCGATTATGGGAAGGTGGTATCGGTGAAAGTAAAGCTGCAGAGCGGGGAAGCGACTGGAAAACAGGAAGGGCTTTGGAAAAATGATGAGGTGAAGGAGGTTCAGCCAGTCCAGAACATAGAGGTGCAGTCTGTGCAGATCGGACAGGAACCGGAAACAGGTGTCAAAAATCATTCAGAGGAAATATCTGGGAAAGCCTTGGAATCGACCTTGCAGGATCAGCGGGCAGAGGAGGATATCAGTCGGTCAGCATCTGGGGAAAATAATAGCAGGATTCTGGAATTTCAAAGAAAGGTGGAGCGGTATTATGGACTGGAAAGCGGCGCTGTTGAAATTCAATCTTAAACCGGATATCCGTACAAGGAGCGGCCGGTGGCTGGTGATGCTGGCAGTGGGTCTGATCTGTCTGATCCTGGCGTGGCCGTCCGGCAGAAAAACATCGGAAAACGGGCAGGATGAATCCGGTCCTGGACAGAACAGCCAGAGTGAAAGTACGGATATGGGTGATTCCTATGAGACTCAGTTGGAAACCCGCTTAAAACAGCTTCTCAGTCAGGTAGATGGCGTGGGACAGGCAGAAGTGATGATTGTTTTAAAGGAATCCGAAGAAAAGATCTGGAGGACGGATATCACTACTTCTATTTCCAGTACCCAGGAGACGGATCAGGGAGGTGGGACACGGAAGATCGAGAGCAGTGAACAGTCGGAGGATACCATTTTATCCGGTTCTTCCGGCCAGGGAGTGCCGATTTTAGAAAAAGAGATCCGTCCCAGGATTGCCGGCGTAGTGGTCAGTGCCCAGGGTGGAGGAAATCCAAAGGTGCAGGCAGAGATCACGGAAGCGGTAGAGGCATTATTTGATGTGCCTTCTCATAAAATCAAAGTGTTAAAGATGGTGAATGGTTCATAGACTAAAACAGGTAAATAGAAAGGAGCAGTGTGGATGAAGCGAAAAGTGGATCTGCAGAATGTGAATATGAAAAAACTGTTCAGGAGAAACCAGATCATTGTCACAACGCTGGCGGTGATGATTGCGGTGGCGGGATACTTAAATTATATGGGGAGCCAGTCAGATGGGGATCAGGGCGCATACACGGCGGGAAATACTTCGTATGAAGCAGGAGCGTTGGAGATTTCTGACGAGGACATTTTAAAGGAAAATCAGACAGTCCTGAATGGAGCCAAAGATTATCAGGAGATCGCCAGCTTAGATGGGGATCAGGGCGATGGATTGACAGAGTCAGTTTCCGCTGCAGAACTGACTGCAGTGACCGATTCTGCAGGGCAGGATGGAAACCAGAATCGTGGACAGAATACCGGTCAGAACTCCCAGACAGAACAGACAGGACTGGAAAATCCGGGTGAAGCGATTCTGACCAGCGGCATGAGTGTGTCCGACTACATAGCCAGTGTCCAGTTAAGCAGAGAACAGATCCGGGCAAAAAATAAGGAAACGTTGTTAAATATCATCAATAACCAGAATATTGAGGAGACTGCCAAGCAGCAGGCGATTCAGGATATGATCGCTTTAACGGAGGTGGCAGAAAAAGAAAACGCAGCGGAAACCCTTCTTATGGCCAAAGGATTTGCTGATCCGGTCGTCAGCATTTCTTCCGGTAAAGTGGACGTGGTGGTCAATGCGCCATCTATCACAGATGCCCAGCGGGCGCAGATCGAGGATATCGTAAAAAGAAAAGCAGAGGTGGGTGCAGAAAACATAATTATCACTCTATTAAATCTTTCTGATTAAAGCCCTTTCCAAACCCATGGATTTTTGCTATAATAATTCTACTATAGAAACATGAGGAGGTAGCGAAAGTGGCAGAGACGGAAGGCAGAAATACTCATAAAGTATATGAAAAAGATAAAATTGGCGAAGTACAGATTGCAGACGAGGTGGTAGCGATTATCGCAGGTCTGGCTGCAACCGAGGTTGAGGGCGTAGATTCTATGGCAGGCAACATTACCAATGAGTTAGTTGGCAAGCTCGGCATGAAGAATCTCTCCAAGGGAGTAAAGGTTGATGTGACAGAAGAGCATGTGTCTGTTGACTTATCCCTCAATATGAAGTATGGTTATAACATTCCAGATGTTTCCGAGAAGGTTCAGGATCGTGTGAAAACCGCTATCGAGAACATGACTGGTCTCCATGTGCTGGATGTGAATATCAAGATCGCCAGCGTGAACATGGAAGCAGAAGAACAGTAAAACTGACTTCAGACGCAGCCGCTTTATGCGGCTGTGTTTTTGGCGTTTTCCTGCATCAGCAGGAGCTGTTAGTGGCAGCTTCTGCTGGTAAATAAGACGCTGATAAAAGAAAAATAAAAGCGAAATAAAAGCGAAATAAAAGCGAAGGTAACTGTGAAGATATGGCACCGTTACGAGAGAAGCAAACAGAAGAATCGATTTAGGAGGATACGAAGATATGACCAGAAGAGAACTGCGCGAGCATAGTTTTAAGGTGTTATTCCGCGCTGATTTTTATCCGGTGGAGGAGATGGACGAGCAGATTGAGCGTTATTTTGGAGCGCCAGTGGAAGATGATGTAACACCGGAAGGAACAACGATCCTCCACGATTCCAATCTCTCTGAGGCAGAACAGGCGGTGGTAACAGAGAAAGTAAAGAAGATTTTAGAAAAACTGTCGGAGATCGATGAGAAGATCAACCAGGTAGCCGAAGGCTGGAAGACCAGACGTATGGGTAAAGTGGAGCTGACGATTCTGCGTCTTGCTGTTTATGAGATGCAGTATGACGAGGAGATTCCGGAGAAGGTTGCGATCAATGAGGCAGTGGAACTGGCGAAGAAATTCGGCAGAGACGAGTCCCCGGCATTTATCAACGGCGTGCTGGCGAAACTGGTAGCATAAAAAACATTCGGCAGATCGATGCATCTGATGCGGCGATCTGCTTGGAGTATGATTATGGCTGGAAGTATTTATTCCGTTGCACAGGTGAATTCTTATATTAAGAACCTGTTTGTTCAGGATTTTCTCCTGAACCGTATCAGTGTCAGGGGAGAGGTATCCAACTGCAAGTACCACACTTCCGGACACATATATTTTACACTAAAAGACAAATCAGGGACCTTATCCGCGGTGATGTTTGCCGGTCAAAGGAAAGGTCTCACTTTTCAATTACAGGAAGGACAGCAGGTGGTGGTGACTGGTTCCATCGATATCTACGAGAGGGACGGCAGATACCAGCTGTATGCCAGGGAAATTAAGCGGGATGGTGTAGGAGACTTATTTGAACGTTTCCAGAAACTGCGGGACGAGCTGGAAGAGATGGGCATGTTTGCCGCAGAGTATAAAAAACCGATCCCCAAATATGCAAAAACCATAGGAATCGTCACGGCCAGTACCGGAGCGGCGATCCATGATATCATAAACATTACGGCAAGACGGAATCCTTATGTCCAGCTGATCCTTTATCCGGCCCTGGTACAGGGACAGGATGCCAAGTTCAGCATTGTCAATGGAATCCGTACTCTGGATTCTATGGGACTGGATGTACTGATCGTGGGAAGAGGCGGCGGATCCATGGAAGATCTGTGGGCCTTTAATGAGGAGATCGTTGCCAGGGCGATCTTTGAGTGTGAAACTCCGGTGATCTCTGCAGTAGGCCATGAGACAGATGTTACCATTGCCGATTACGTGGCGGATCTGAGAGCACCGACCCCTTCGGCGGCTGCAGAACTGGCGGTATTTGATTACAGACAGTTTGAAAACCGGCTGGAAGTGCTCAGAGAAGCATTGAACCGGGGTGTGGAGCGAAATCTGGAGCGGAAGAAAGCCCAGGTGGAGCAGTATCAGATGAAATTAAAGCTGCATCATCCGGAACGGATCTTAAATGACCACCGCCAGCGGCTGGTTCAGATCCAGGATCAGATGGAGCGAAGGATAGAAGAGAGATTAACTGACCGGAAACACCGGCTGGCGCTGCTGGCAGGACGGCTTCATGGTCTGTCTCCATTGGAGCAGTTAAGCCGAGGTTTCGGGTTTGTCACAGATAAAGACGGAAAGCCGGTGGCTTCCGTAAAGGAACTCCAGAAAGAAGAATCCTTACAGATCCGTCTGGCAGATGGCCGGGTGGAAACCAGGATTTTGAAGATCGAAGGTCTGGAACCGGGTAACGGGGAACTGGAGGAGGAAACGTATGGCGGAAACTAAAACAAATCAGGAAATGTCTATCGAGGAGACCTTAGAGGCCCTTGAGATGATCATAGAGAAAATGGAAGACCGGGACAGTTCGTTGGAGGAAACATTTGCCAACTATGAGTTAGGGATGAAGATGGTAAAAAGCTGCAGCGACCAGATTGACCGGGTAGAAAAAAAGATACAGGTATTGGCGGAGGAAAGCCGGGATGGAGAATTTTAACGAGGTTTTAAAACAATACACAGAAGAAGTCTGGAAGACAGTGGAGCAGTATCTGCCGGAGGAAGAAGGACATCAGAGGACAGTTCTGGAAGCAATGAATTACAGCATGCGGGCAGGCGGTAAGCGTCTGCGTCCATTATTTTTACGGGAAGTATACCGGATGTTTGGCGGTCAGGGAAGAGAAGAGGAGCCTTTTATGGCGGCGATCGAGATGATCCATACATTTTCCCTGGTCCACGATGATCTGCCTTGTATGGATAATGACCGTCTGCGCCGGGGACTTCCGACCACCTGGGCAGAGTATGGAGAGGACATGGCAGTACTGGCAGGCGATGCCCTGTATGGTTATGCCTTTGAGACGGCATCGAAGGCCTTCAATCTGACAGAGAACGCAAAGACTGTAGGACGGTGTATCCGCCTGTTAGCCTCTAAATCCGGTATTTTTGGCATGATCGGTGGTCAGTCTGCGGATGTGGAACTGACTGGCGGTTCTCTGAGCGCAGATCAGCTGGAGTTTATCTATCGTTTAAAGACCGGAGCTTTATTAGAGGCTCCTATGATGATCGGAGCTTTGCTTGGCGGTGCGGATGAGACGCAGTTACAGACTGTGGAGCATATGGCAGCCTGTGTTGGCAAGGCATTCCAGATCCAGGACGATATTCTGGATCTGGTAGGAGATCAGGCACTGCTTGGAAAACCGGTACTCAGTGATGAAAAAAATCATAAAACAACTTATGTGTCTCTTTACGGGATGGAGAAAGCCAGAGAGGATGTAGAGCGCCTGTCAGACGAGGCTGTGAAAGATCTGGAGCAGCTTCCGGGTGATCATGAATTTCTGCATCAGCTGATCTTAAAGCTGGTGACCAGACAAAAATAGGAGAGAACTGTTCAGTAAGTGCACAGGCCTGCTAAACAGATACAATAAGAGGTCAATATGTTAGAAAAGATAAATGGGCCAAAGGATATCAAGGCCCTCAGCTGGGAAGAACTGGATGTGCTTGGTCAGGAGATCCGGCAGTTTCTGATCGAAAAGATCAGCGCTACCGGAGGTCATCTGGCGTCTAATCTGGGAGTGGTAGAGCTGACTATGGCTATTTACCGGACGTTTGATCTGCCGGAAGACAAGGTCATCTGGGATGTGGGACATCAGGCATATACCCACAAGATTCTCAGTGGAAGAAAAGATTTTGATGATTTAAGACAATTTGGCGGAATCAGCGGTTTCCCGAAAAGGGCAGAAAGTCCCTGTGACAGCTTTAATACCGGACATAGCTCCACCTCCATTTCTGCAGGGCTTGGCATGGCCATTGGACGGGATCTGCGGGGTGAGGATTACCATGTGATTTCCATTATTGGCGACGGAGCCCTGACTGGCGGTATGGCCTATGAAGCGTTGAATAATGCAGCCAGGATCAATAAGAACTTCATTATCATATTAAACGATAACAACATGTCCATTTCTGAAAATGTAGGCGGCATGTCCAAGTATTTAAGCGGGATACGCACCGGAGCTGGGTATAATGATCTGAAACGTCAGATCACGGATCTTCTGGAGAAGGTTCCGGTGGCCGGACCGCGGATGATCCGCCGGATCAGTATGATAAAGCAGGGCTTAAAGCAGCTGCTGATCCCGGGTATGCTGTTTGAAGATATGGGGATCACTTACTTAGGCCCGGTGGATGGACACGATGTAAAACAGCTTTCCCGCGTGTTAAATGAGGCAAAAAGACTGGATCATGCAGTCCTGGTCCATGTGCTGACCAAGAAGGGAAAGGGCTATGCACCAGCCGAGAAGAATCCTTCGGCATTCCATGGGGTGAATCCGTTTGACATCTCCACAGGAAAGCCGAAAAAAGCGAAAACAGCGCCAAGCTACACGGATATTTTTTCTAAGAAATTAGTGGAGCTGGCGGGCAGAGATAAGAGGATCGTAGCGATCACAGCAGCTATGCCGGATGGTACGGGTCTGACCCTGTTTAAGAATGAATTCCCGGACCGGTTCTTTGATGTGGGAATTGCGGAGCAGCATGCAGTTACCAGTGCAGCAGGTATGGCAGCGGCTGGGATGAGACCGGTAGTTGCGGTGTATTCTTCTTTCTTACAGAGAGGCTTTGACCAGATCCTTCATGATGTGTGTATCCAGAACCTTCCGGTGGTATTTGCTGTTGACAGGGCCGGATTAGTTGGAAGTGATGGAGAGACCCATCAGGGCATTTTTGATCTGTCATATCTGACTTGTATTCCGAACATGGCGGTGCTGGCGCCGAAAAACCGATGGGAATTAGAAAAAGAACTGGAGTTTGCATTCCAGTATCCGGGACCGATTGCCATTCGTTATCCGCGAGGGGAAGGCTACCAGGGACTGAAGGAGTATCAGGCTCCGGTGGAATTTCGCAGGGGAGAACTGATTTCAGAAGGGGAAGGCATCGCCCTGCTGGCGGTTGGAAGTATGGTCAGCACAGCGGAACATATCCGGGATAAATTAAAAGAAGAAGGCTATGACCTGACACTTGCCAATGGACGGTTTATCAAGCCGATTGATGTAAAATTAGTGGATCGCTTAGCGGCAACTCATGATTGTATCGTGACGCTGGAGGAGAATGTCCTTCAAGGCGGCTTTGGTCTTCAGGTCACATCTTATGTACACAAACATTATCCGGATGTCCGGGTATTAAATATCGCGCTGCCGGATGCTTATGTGGAGCATGGCAATGTTTCACTTTTGCGGGAAGCGCTTGGAATCGACAGTGATTCGATTATCCGCAGAATGCGGAAGGAAGGGTTCTTAAAAGAATGAAAGAAAGACTGGATGTACTTTTAGTAAACCGGAATCTGGCAGAGTCCAGAGAGAAGGCGAAGGCCATTATCATGTCCGGTATCGTATATGTGGACGGTCAGAAGGAAGATAAAGCCGGAACCATGTTTGAGGATACGGTATCCGTAGAGGTCCGTGGCCATACACTGGCTTATGTAAGCCGTGGCGGCTTAAAGCTGGAGAAGGCTATGACTCATTTTGGAGTGACATTAAATGGCAAGATCTGTATGGATGTGGGCGCTTCTACTGGCGGATTTACCGACTGTATGCTGCAGAATGGTGCAGTAAAGGTGTATTCTGTCGATGTTGGACATGGTCAGTTAGCGTGGAAGCTGCGCAATGATGAGCGGGTGGTCTGTATGGAAAAGACCAATATCCGCTACGTGACGCCGGAGGATATCCCGGACCGGATCCAGTTTGCTTCCATCGATGTTTCCTTCATTTCCCTGACAAAAGTGTTAGGTCCGGTAAAGGAACTTCTGACAGAGTATGGGCAGATCGTATGCCTGATCAAGCCACAGTTTGAGGCGGGAAGGGAAAAGGTTGGCAAAAAGGGTGTTGTCCGTGAGAAGAGTACACATCTAGAGGTGATCGAATCTGTGATCGCCTTTGCAAAGAGCATTGGATTTGGTATCCTGAACTTGGAGTTTTCCCCGATCAAGGGACCGGAAGGTAATATCGAGTATCTGTTATATTTGCAGAACCATCCAGAACTGGCAGACGAAAAAGGCGTTGAGATCGATCCAAAGACGATCGTGGAAGAGGCTCATAACACCTTATAGGAGCTTTTATGAAACATTTTTATATTATTCTGAATCCATATAAAAGCGGAGCTGTGGAGATGGCAGAGAAGATCAGTCAGTATCTGGAAAGCAGGGGCTGTATCTGCCATATGCCGGAGCGGATGGAAAAGGCAGATGGAGATCACACTGGTTACCGTTATACGGATTCTGGCATGGTTCCGGAGAATGTGGAATGTGTGATCACCTTAGGCGGTGATGGAACGCTGATACAGGCAGCCAGGGATCTGGCGGGAAGACAGATCCCGATGCTAGGCATTAACATGGGAACCTTAGGTTATCTGACCCAGATCAGCGGCCAGGAGGCAATCACTCCCAGATTAGCGGAACTGGTCAGCGACCAGTTCCAGCTGGAACACCGGATGATGTTAAAAGGCACCGTTGTCAGACATGGCAAGGTGATCGCCAAAGAACTGGCATTAAATGAGATTGTTGTGGCAAGACGGGAGATGCTGCGTCTTCTTCGGCTGAATATCCGGGTCAATGGGGAATTCCTGATCCAGTACCATGCAGATGGTGTGATCGTGGGAACGCCTACAGGATCTACCGGATATAATTTGTCGGCGGGAGGACCGATCGTGGAACCCACAGCCCGCATGACGATTTTAACACCAATCTCCGCTCATTCGCTTAATGGAAGAAGTGTGGTCCTGTCCTCAGAGGATCAGATCGAGATCGAGGTGATGGGGCATGTGCAGGATGGCCAGTCGGCGGTATTTGACGGAGATTCCTATGTAACGTTGGAGGTTGGCGACCGGATCTTAGTGGAGCGGTCGGAGATAGAAACCATATTGGTGAAGCTGAATGCAGGTTCATTCCTTGATAACCTTCGCAGTAAGCTGGCAGGAATTTAAAGGGGGTAAAACGTGAAGGTAGACAGACATGCCAAGATCGTAGAATTGATTGGAAAATATGAGATTGAGACACAGGAAGAGCTGGCAGAGTATCTGACCAAGGCTGGATACCAGGTCACCCAGGCTACTGTGTCCAGGGATATCCGGGAGCTGAAGCTGTCCAAGGTCCAGGCAGAAAGCGGAAAGCAGCGGTACGTGGTATTCCAGAGCCAGGAAGGCTTAAGTGACAAGTATATCCGTATTTTGAGAGACGGTTTTCTTTCCATGGATATGGCCCAGAATATTCTGGTGATCAAGACGGTGTCCGGTATGGCCATGGCAGTTGCCGCAGCATTGGATGCCATTCATTTCCATGAGATCGTGGGCTGTATCGCGGGGGACGATACCATCATGTGCGCGGTACGAAGCGTGGATGATACGATTCTGGTGATGGATAAGCTGCGAAAATTGATCGCAGGCTGATGATACAAACCAGACATCGAATATGGAGGAGCAAGTATGCTGCTTAATTTGCAGGTAAAGAATCTGGCCCTCATTGAAAAGGCAGAAGTGTCCTTTTCTGAGGGCTTAAATATTTTAACCGGTGAGACCGGTGCAGGAAAATCCATCATTATCGGATCTGTTAATATGGCGCTGGGTGGGAAAACATCCAGGGATATGATTCGTCAGGGAGCAGATTATGCCTATGTGGAATTAGTATTTTCTGTCGATGATCCGGTGAAAAGAAAGCGTCTGGAAGAACTGGATCTGGATTTGCCGGAGGACGGAACGATCATCATTTCTAAGAAAATCATGCCCACCAGAAGTCTCAGCAAGATCAATGATGAGACGGTGACAACGGGGCGTCTGAAAGAGATCACCAGCTTATTGATCGATATCCATGGACAGCACGAACATCAATCATTGTTGTATAAATCCAAACATCTTCAGATACTGGATGCCTACGCCAGATCCCAGACCCAGCCGTTAAAGGAGAAGATCTCTGTGAATTACCATCAGTATCAGGAGGTCTTAAAGGCGTTGGAGGAGATGAACCAGGATCAGGAGAGCCGGTTGAGAGAGGCGGATTTCCTGCGCTATGAAATCGAAGAGCTGGAAAATGCAGGACTGAAGGAAGGCGAGGAAGAAGAACTGACATCATCCTATCGCAGGCTTTCCCACGCCCAGAAGATCATGGAGTATTTATCCAGTGCTTACCAGGCCATCGATGGGGAACAGATCGGACGGGCATTGCATGATGTGACTCAGGCGGCGGAATATGACGAGGCGGTTGCAGGAATCCGGGATCAGCTGTTTGATGCGGAATCCATCTTAAGTGATGTGGTGCGGGATATCAGTGGTTATATGGACCAGTTCTCCTTTGATGAGGAGGCATTTGTCCAGATGGAGAAACGTCTGGATCTGATTCATAATCTTCAGGCAAAATACGGAAGTACCGTTCGTGAGATCATGGAGAAGCTGGAAGAGAAGCGGAAACGCCTGGATGATCTGGAGCATTTTGATCTGATCAAGGCTCAGAAGGAGAAAGAACGGGAGAAGACGGAAGAAAAATTGGAGCAGCTTTGCACAGAACTTTCCAAGGTTCGTCAAAGTGCGGCGAAGATTCTGACAGAAAAGATCCGTCGGGGACTGGAAGATCTGAATTTTATTGATGTGGCTTTCGAGATGGAGTTCCGGCGGCTGGAACAGTACACAGCCTCTGGTTTTGACGAGGCGGAATTTATGATTTCCACCAATCCTGGTATGCCGGTGCGCCCACTTGGTATGGTAGCTTCTGGCGGTGAGCTTTCCAGAATCATGCTGGCGATTAAAGCGGTGTTAGCAGATACGGATGATATTCCGACTTTGATTTTTGATGAGATCGACACCGGTATCAGTGGCAGAACTGCCCAGAAAGTATCAGAAAAACTTTCTTATATTGCCAGAAACCATCAGGTGATCTGCATTACTCATTTACCACAGATCGCAGCTATGGCAGATACGCATTTTGAGATTGCCAAGTCCGCGGCAGCCGGCAGTACCACAACCACCATTCATCCGTTGTGTGGGGATGAGATGGTAAAAGAACTGGCCAGACTCCTTGGCGGCGCAAAAATAACGGACGCTGTCTATGACAACGCCCGTGAGATGAAAGTTCTGGCTGACCAGAGCAAGCTATATAAAACGGTAAACAATTAATGCCAGAACCACACCGATCAGGCTGGCAAGAGTGATTTTGATGGACAGTCCGAAGGTGATGATCAGAACGCCCAGATCCAGAACCAGCGGATCATTTAACCCGAAGGACTGTCCAAAATTCAGCCAGGACAGGAACGGGACGGAAGAGGCCAGACTACCGATAAAGCCGCCCAGCACAATGCCGGAAAGCAGTAAAAGAAGCAGAATCCAGAAATTTTTGTTTCCAAAGTTTTTCATATGCACATCCCCATTTAAAAGTCAAAATGATTGTTCCATTGCTCTAAGTTTATCACAACAAAAATTCATTAACAACTATTGACATCTAAAAAATAACAGTCTGTTTTCAGAAATCATGACACATACTACCTATGTAAAGATGATAGAAAACGCTCCGCGAGGATGCGCAGTGATTCTGTAAAGAATATGTCAGCTTACGCTGACCAGAATCACGCGCCAAGTCTCACGGACGTTCGACTTGAACCGGTTTACGTATGGATCAGCGATGACCGTAGAAACATGTAGGTAACAGTTGACGAACACACAGGAGGCGTGGCATGGGAAAAAGACAGATTGCGGGAGTGGGTGGAATCGATAGAAATTGTGGAATGGATCAGGAACATAGAGAACGCAGGAGAGGGAAGCTTTATAGGAAAATCCGTCTGCTTTTTACCGGAACCGTGCTTCTTGGTGCAGGGATTGCGGGATTTTATGGCTATACCATGCGGCAGATCCCGGATAAGGTCAGTATCGTGGAAAATCGGGAAGAGACCATGAGTCTGGATCTTCCATTTCAGGTGACGCTGCAGAGTGAGAGCGAAGAGGTGATCCTGGGCGGCAATCCGGCCATCCCAGAGGATCAGATTACCATTATTCGCAACGAGCCTTTTCAGTTAAAGGGAAAAAGTCAGGGCAATTACCAGCTTGGCGTGGATCTGTTCGGTATGATCCGCCTGAAAGAAATCCAGGTAGATGTGGTAGAGACCCAGTATGCAATTCCCTGTGGTACTCCGGTGGGAATCTATCTGAAGGCAGATGGCGTTATGGTGATTGGAACGGGAAAAGTGACCGGAGAAAATGGGGAGACCCTGGAACCGGCGGCGGGAATCTTAAAAAGTGGTGATTACATTGAAGCAATCAATGGGAAAAAGCTGGAGACCAAGGAGCAGCTTGCCACGGCAGTATCGGAACTGGATGGAAATGAGGCAAGACTAACCGTCCGCCGGGGAGAAGAACATATGGAGGTGGCCATGGATCCGGTGATAACAGAGGATGGAACAGGAAAGCTGGGTATCTGGGTCCGGAGTGATACCCAGGGGATCGGTACTATGACTTATCTGGACCTCAATGGCCGTTTTGGTGCTTTGGGTCATGGCATCAGTGATTCTGATACGGGAGAACTGGTGGAAATTTCCGATGGAAACCTCTATGATACTAGGATCGTAGGGATCGAAAAAGGCAGTACCGGCAATCCTGGTGTCATGTCCGGTGTGATCTACTATGGTCCGGGTACCATGATGGGTGAGATTACCGCCAATACTGACCAGGGGATTTTTGGACAGGTCAATCAGCGTTTAAAAAGTCAGATTACTTCCGAGCCCATCGAGATTGGCTTTCACCAGGAAGTCAAGAAAGGAAAAGCCTATATCCGAAGCGGTGTTTCCGGTGAGATCAAAGACTATGAGATCGAGATCATGAAAGTAGATGAGTCCAATATCCAGGATAACAAAAGCCTGGTGTTACAAGTCACCGATCCGGAATTATTATCTTTAACCGGTGGGATTGTCCAAGGCATGAGCGGCAGCCCCATCATCCAGAATGGAAAGCTAATTGGCGCGGTTACCCATGTTTTCGTTCAGGATTCAGCGAAAGGGTATGGAATTTTTATTGAGAAAATGCTGGGGCATTAAACGTATGTATGAGCATTTACAGCTATTCAAACATTGTAAATTGTGTTAAAATTGTCTTATTCCTAAGAGGAAAGGAACAAAACTGTTACAAAAGATCAATGGTAACGATTCAGCAGCTCTGCGTGCATGCTGCGTTGACCGTAAGAACACATAGGCTAGAAAGCAAAAATACATGGTAGGAAGAACATAGGAATAATATGAGAAATGAGCAAACCATCATTAAGATAAAAACCATCATAAATATAGGGATCTGGGCAGCATTTTTTTGCTTTTTAATATTACAGTACCGCAAGGTTTTTCTGTATTATGATGATTATGGATATATGTCCATGACCTATGGCTGGGCGCCGGCAGATTGGGTATTTGGGAACAGGTTGCTTTATATTTTCCGCTATATGTATCATTCCTATTTTCAGGTCAATGGTAGATTGTATACGAATTTTTTGCTGATTTTGTCAGCAAATTTAGGTGGTCTGAGCTTTATGCGGCTGGTCATGCCGGTAGGAATCCTGTTGACCTATTATCTGGGTTACAGGTTGATTACTGCGGGAGATTTTAAAGGGGAGAAATGGCTGGTCAGTTTATTTTTGCTGATTTCCTACGGCGCGATTCCAGTATCTGTTGCGAACTATGGCCTGTACTGGTTTGCAGCGGCTTATGGGTATGTGATCCCGACATTTAACTTTTTACTGCTGGTGTCGATCTATCGCAGTAAAAAACATACCGTATTGAAATACATTCTGGTTTTTGTACTCTGTATTTCCAGCGAACAGGCCGTGGTCATGACTGGATCATGGATTGTATGCAATCTGATCTATGATTATTGGAAAGAGCATAAGTTCAATCAGGCAGATGGTCTGTTATTGGCAGATGCAGTATTCAGCGCCCTGATCCTGGTTGGTTCCCCAGCCTCCAGATCACGGATGACCGGGTCGAATGACTATACCAGGGGATTTGTGGAGCGGACTATTGACTACATCAAACGAACCATTTTCCAGATGTTTTCCCTTGATGTAACCATCCAGCTTCTGATTCTGTTTACGCTGGTGCTCCTGTGTGTACTTTTATTTCAGAAGACGAAGAAAAAGTGTGCTTTGGCCGGTATTGGATATGTGGCTCTTGCCTGTGCAGGCTATTGGATGAGAACCCAGGGAAGGATTTCGGATACCCCGTTTGGCATTTTGTGGGGCGGCGTGTATCTGCTGTTTTTTGTATACGGATTCTGGTATTTTATGATCCGCGATCACCGGATGGCATTTGTTCTTGTATCCATGTATAGTGCTGTCGGGATCATGTTCCTGATGCCGGAAGCGCCTATGAGAATTTATATTCCGTTTTTGTTTCTGTTAACCATGGTCTGCGGGGATCTGTACGTCCAGGTCGCAGGGAAAATGGAACGTCTTCTAGTTTTTAGCGCCCTGGTGCTGTTCAGTCTGAATGCGGTAGGAAATGCGAAGATGATCTACCATGGCTATTGTGAAAATGCTAAAATTTTAACAATCAATCACAGCAAACTGCTGGAAGCAGCTGACCAGATAGCGGCGGGGGTTGAAGTAAAAGCGGTGGATTTATACCGGGTCAAAGATAGCCAGTACAGCGGACAGCAGCCATATTCTAATGGATTGTCCTATATGCTTTTCTGGTATGACAATTATTACAATCTGCCATACAAAACCCAGTATAATTATGGCGAATATCCAACAGGAGAGGGAAAGATTGAAATTAAAATTGTAGAATAAAAAAACGGGTTTATTCCGTTGATAAGCCAGAGAGGAGAGATTTATGTTGTTCAGCTTAAAAAAAGCGCTGCTTCAGGGCAGTCTGCTGGCAGCAGCAGTGGTCATGCTGTGCTTTGGAGCTATGCGGGGAGAAGCAGCCACCGTGTTAAGTAAGGCAATCAGATTATGCTTGGAGTGTGTTGGGATTGGATAAAAAGAAAATGACAATATCACAGGGCATCAGCCGTTTCCGCAGCTGGATCCAGGCCGGAGCTGCTCTGTTGACCAATGTACATCTGCCGAATTTCTTAAGTGGCAGAATCTATCAGGGAGATGGGAAGGCAGTCTGCGTGCCGGGACTGAACTGTTATTCCTGTCCGGCGGCCTCAGGTGCCTGTCCGATTGGCTCTTTTCAGGCAGTGGTGGGTTCGTCGAAATTCAGCTTTTCTTACTATATAACCGGTTTTTTGATTCTGTTTGGCGTATTGCTTGGCCGTTTTATATGTGGATTTCTATGCCCATTTGGCTGGTTTCAGGATCTGTTGCATAGAATTCCCGGGAAAAAGCTGTCTACAAAAAAGCTGAAGCCGCTGACATATTTAAAATATGTGGTGCTTCTTCTGACCGTATGTCTCTTGCCTGTATTTGCGGTTAATGATGTGGGAATGGGTGATCCGTTCTTTTGTAAATACATCTGCCCGCAGGGAGTTCTGGAGGGAGCGATCCCGCTGTCTGTTGTGAATAAGGGAATACGATCAGCACTTGGAACGCTGTTTACCTGGAAGCTGGTGATCCTGATCACCGTGATCGTTCTGAGTGTGCTGTTTTACCGTCCGTTTTGCAAATGGATCTGCCCACTTGGGGCGTTTTATGCACTGATGAACAGGGTATCCCTGCTTGGAATCCGGGTGGATGGACAACAGTGTATTTCCTGTGGAAAATGTGCAGGAGTATGCAAAATGGATGTGGAGATCACAAAAACGCCGGATCATGGAGAATGTATCCGGTGCGGCAAGTGCATCAACGTCTGCCCGGTCGATGCGGTCAGCTTTCAATATGGCTTTGGCCGATCGGAAAAACAATAAAAACATAGAAAATGGAGAAATGGATATGAAACGATTTCGATTTGCAGCAATTTGGCTGGTAGCGATGCTTGTGTTCAGTCTTATAGCCTGTTCACATGCGGAAAACCTGATGACGGAAGAACCGAGTAGTGAGAAAGAGGCTGCAGAGCTGTACCAGAAGCTTATGCAGAAGGAGGAAGAGATCCAATCGGAAGCTGCAGAACTTTGGGAGAAGCTGTTTTTAACCGTAGATAAGGATAATCTTTCAATCACAGACAATAATAATTACGGTGATTTTTTACTGAAGATCATTGAAGATGCCAGGGATCAGTTTTCAGAAAAGGAACTGCAGACTCTGAATGACGGAGCGGGGCAGATCAAGAAGATTGAAGAAAAGCTGGCATCCCTGGAGGAAAAATATCCGGATTGTGTGAACATGCAGGGCGCAGGTGACAGCGTGGATGCCGCACAAGCAGGGATGGAAAGCAGCGGGAACGGACAGAATCCATTTCCTGGTTTTCAGGGCAGGGATCTGGATGGCGCGGAAGTGAACAGCAGCGAGCTCTTTGCAGGCAATACGGTAACCGTGGTGAATTTCTGGTTTACCACCTGTAAGCCATGTGTAAGCGAGCTGCCGGAGCTTGAGGCACTTCATCAGGAACTTGCGCAAAAAGGTGGCGCAGTCGTAGGAATCAATGCGTTTACGCTTGATGGAGAGGAAGGGGCGATCTCTGATGCGAAGGATCTTTTATCAAAAAAAGGGGTATCCTATCAGAATATCTGGTTTGCGTCAGACAGTGAAGCTGGGAAATTTACCAGCGGGTTATATGCATTTCCAACCACCTATGTCGTAGATAACAATGGAAATATCGTAGGAGAGCCGATCGTAGGTGCTGTTACAGCACCGGATCAGATAAAAGCACTTCAGGCATTGATCGACCAGGCAATTTCTGATTAAGGGCTTGACAGAGCGAATGCTTTTGATATATGATTATATCCGTAACTATTCAGTAGGTCTGCGCACATGCTGCGCTGACCGTAAGAACACATAGGCTAGAAAGCAAAAATCCCATCAGCGAAGCTGATCTGGAATGGATTTTTGCTCGTAACTATGAAGGTACTGAATAGTTACTTATATCCTAAATAAAAGGGAGTAACCTACACTTGGTGATCTGTGTTTGTGGTATCGTCAGTACGATGGAAACATCCGGTGCCACAAGAAAATGGTGAGACTTTTATTGCATGTTTCATGCAATAAAGGTTTCTTTTTTTCATTATCGAAGGAATTCTTCATTGCATAAGAGATACAATTGGTAAGTATTTAGAAAAAGGAGGAAGAAGATAATGAAAAAAATATACCAACAGACGGTAGAAGAAGTTTTGAATCGTGTAAAAAGCAGAGAATCAGGTCTTACAGATGAAGAAGTAAAAAGGTCCAGGGAAGCCTGTGGCTGGAATGAGCTGACGGAAGGAAAAAAGAAAAGCATCCTGCAGATTTTTGGTGAACAATATAAGGATTTCCTGGTACTGATCCTGATCGCATCGGCAGTTATATCCGGCATACTCGGAGATGTGGAGAGTGCAGCAGTGATCATGATCGTGATCACCATGAATGCAGTTTTGGGAACTGTGCAGACGGTAAAAGCGGAACAGTCCCTGCAGAGTCTAAAAAAGCTTTCTGGTCCCCAGGCAAAGGTATTGCGCGATGGTGCAGTTGTCCTGCTTCCTGCAAGAGAACTGGTTGTTGGTGATGTGATCCTCTTAGAGGCAGGCGATATGATCCCGGCAGATGGAAGGCTGATCGAAAATGCAAGTCTTAAGGTGGATGAGAGTGCCCTTACCGGGGAAAGCCTTGCTGTTGAGAAAAACATAGATCCAATTTTAGAGGAAGCAGCGCTGGGAGATCGTTCTAATATGATGTTCTCCGGCAGTTTTGTGACATATGGACACGGCAGAGTGGTTGTAACAGACATCGGAATGCAGACTGAGGTTGGAAAGATCGCGGGACTTTTAAAAACGACTTCAGAAAAACAGACGCCACTTCAGGTAAGTCTGGAAGAATTCGGAAAGAAGCTGTCGATTCTGATCCTGGTCTTTTGTGGTATTTTGTTTGCGGTCAATGTGTTTCGTGGTGAGAAGATCAGCAGTGCATTTATGTTTGCGGTAGCCCTTGCGGTTGCAGCGATTCCAGAAGCATTAAGCTCGATTGTTACCATTGTTCTTTCCTTTGGAACACAGAAGATGGCAAAAGAGCATGCGATCATCCGAAAACTTCAGGCTGTGGAAGGTCTTGGAAGTGTTTCAGTTATTTGCTCGGATAAGACAGGAACATTGACGCAGAATAAAATGACAGTAGAAGATTATTATATCGATGGGAAACGAATTGCGGCAGCTGCAGTTGATGTTTCAGATCCGGCCCAAAGCTGTCTCTTATATGATAGCATTTTGTGCAATGATTCTACCAATGAAAATGGGATGGAGATCGGAGATCCAACGGAAACGGCACTGATCAATCTGGGAAAGCGATGTGGGGTCGAGGCTGCAGAGGTAAGAAGGCTTTCCCCTAGAAAAGGAGAAATCCCATTTGACAGCGACCGGAAAATGATGTCAACACTTCACCAGATCGATGGCGAGAATCGAATGATCGTAAAAGGTGCGATCGACTGTCTGATGGCACGGACAGAATGGATCTGGACCAGTGCCGGAGTTCGGGAGCTAACGGAAAAGGACAAGGAGATCATCTGGAAGCAGAATCAGGATTTTTCAATGGAAGGACTCCGGGTACTGGCGTTTGCCTACCGGGATATTCCGGATAAGCATATATTAACGGCAGAGGATGAGAACCATCTCGTATTCCTTGGACTGATTGCGATGATGGATCCGCCGAGAGAAGAATCAAAGACGGCAGTTGCAGAATGTATAAAGGCAGGAATCCGGCCAGTTATGATTACAGGAGATCATAAAATCACGGCAGCTGCGATAGCGAAGCGAATCGGTATTCTCCATGATCTGTCGGAAGCCTGTGAGGGTGCTGATATTGAAAAGATGAGTGATGATCAGCTGAAGGAATTTGTTCCCCACATTTCCGTATATGCAAGGGTCTCACCGGAGCATAAGATCCGTATTGTCCGTGCATGGCAGCAGAGAGGGAAAATTGTGGCAATGACCGGAGATGGAGTGAATGATGCTCCGGCATTAAAGCAGGCAGACATAGGTGTTGCAATGGGAGTGACTGGAACCGAGGTTGCCAAGGATGCCGCTGCTATGGTGCTTACAGATGATAACTTTGCAACGATTGTAAAAGCAGTGGAAAATGGACGAAATCTATATCAGAACATTAAGAATGCGATCCAGTTTCTTTTATCTGGAAATTTTGGAGCAATTCTTACGGTTCTTTGTGCATCGGTTTTGGGGCTTCCGGTCCCATTTGCACCGGTACATCTACTGTTTATTAATCTTTTGACGGACAGTCTTCCGGCCATTGCACTGGGAATGGAACCACATCATGGGGAAGTGATGAAAGAAAAACCAAGATCTGCTGACGAGTCAATATTGACCAGAAATTTTCTTAGCAAGATCGGTTTGGAAGGTCTGGTGATTGGCACAGTGACGATGATCGGATTTATGACGGGATATCACCAGGACGGTGCGCTGCTTGGAAGCACGTATGCGTTTGGCACGCTTTGCCTGGCACGCCTGTTCCATGGATTCAACTGCAAATCGGATCATCCGGTGATCTTGACAAAGCAGTTTTTGAACAATCCATGGCTTCTGAGTGCATTTGCACTTGGAGCAGCATTCATTACGGCAGTACTGACGCTTCCGGGACTTCATCATGTGTTTAAAGTGGAGACTCTGGATCTTGTACAACTTGGTTTTGTATATCTGTATGCATTTGCCAGTATGCTGGTCATCCAATTACTGAAATGGATTCGCATAAAGTTGAGGTAACTGTGAAGGTACTGAATAGTTACGAGAAAAGGTGGGAAAAATAGTGGATTTTAACAACATGTCTATGAAAAAACTTCGGGAACTGATCGTGTTTACAGCACTTCTTGTTGTGGCTCTGTGGAAGTTTAACGTTGTGCTCGATGCAATCAGAACGATATGGAACATCGTATTTCCGTTTGCGCTTGGCGGGGCGATTGCATTTGTGATCAATGTGCCCATGAGCTTTCTGGAGAAGAAGCTGTTTGATAAGAGCAAAAAAGGCAATAAGACAGGCAGAAAACTGGCAAGACCGGTCAGTCTCATTCTTACTGTGGTGTTATTGCTTGGTGTGATCGCCTTAGTGATGCTTGGCGTGGTCCCACAGCTGACACGGACCATGGGAAGTCTGATGCTGAGTATTGCTGATTTTATTCCGGGGCTGCAGAACTGGGTCCGGGAGTTTTCTCATAATAATCAGGAGATAATGCAGCTAGTAAACCAGCTGCAGTTTGATCCTGACCAGGCGATCAAGTGGGGAATCGGTATTCTGGGAAATGGTGCAGGAAACATGATGAATACAACGGTATCTGCAGTGGGATCGATTGTGAATGGATTAACAACCTTTTTTATCGCCTTTTCGTTTGCCTGCTATATCCTTTTTGAGAAAGAAAAACTGCAGCAGCAGATGAAAAAAGTAGTATTTGCATTTGTGCCAGGAGAAAAAGCAGATGCTTTTCTGAAAATCTGTTCCCTGACCTACCGGACATTTGCAAGCTTTCTTACCGGGCAGTGCCTGGAAGCAGTGATACTTGGAAGCATGTTTGTCATCACATTAAGCCTCTTACGTATGCCATACGCGCTTTTGATTGGAGTGCTGATTGCATTTACTGCTTTAGTTCCGATCTTCGGAGCCTTTATCGGATGTGGGATGGGCTGTTTTTTGATCTTTATGGTAAGCCCAAGGCAGGCAATTTTATTTATCATTGTATTTTTACTTTTGCAGCAGATCGAGGGTAATCTGATCTATCCACATGTGGTTGGAGGCTCCGTAGGTCTTCCGTCCATCTGGGTGCTTGCAGCGGTAACCATTGGTGGAAATCTGATGGGGATCGTAGGAATGCTTGTATTTATCCCTATGGTATCTGTATTTTATACGATATTCCGGGAAGTCGTATATCTGCGTTTGAAAAAGCGGCACTTGTGATTTTTTCTGGCAGATGATAAAATAGTGTTACTGTTCACGCGTTGCGCAAACAGCAACGGATTTTGCC
>OGEQ01001256.1_pt1 | contig 21436 bp, 13 predicted proteins | sample 1570731 | NCBI WGS metagenome assembly OGEQ01 (sample SAMEA2582132, study PRJEB24529) | metagenome | biome: Human gut stool | place: China | collected 2011
TCAGGTCCTCTCTAGATGTTAGCTTTTCGTCACCCACTACAGTTGACAAAGAGCCGAAAAAACTCCAAATGGTAGTTTGTGACCAGATGGAGCTTCTATTCCTTATGCTTAATCTCTATCATCATAGCCTTTTGGATGGCTTGAATGCCATGCCCAGGCACTTTCGATGATTTTTTCGATGTTGTCAAATTGTGGTTTCCAGCCAAGCACCGTACGAGCCTTTTCAGATGATGCAATCAATGTATCTGGATCACCAGGACGACGATCAGCCTTTTCAGCTGGGATTTCCTTACCTGTTACCTTACGAGCTGCTTCAAGGATTTGGAGGTTTGAAAATCCAGTTGAAGAACCGAGGTTGAAGGCTGTTGACTCATTACCTTTGCGGAGATACTCCACTGCTAAAAGATGGGCATCTGCCAAGTCAAATGGATGCACGTAGTCACGAACATTAGTTCCATCTGGAGTATTGTAGTCGTCACCAAAAATCATGATTTTCTCACGAACACCTTGAGCCACTTGGAGAATAATTGGCAAGAGGTGGGTTTCAGGACCATGGTCCTCACCGATAGAACCATCAGGCTTAGCCCCTGCTACATTAAAGTAACGAAGAGGGACATACTTGATGCCGTAGGCTTGGTCTGACCATTTCATGATGGTTTCCATCATGAGCTTGCTTTCACCGTAAGGATTGATTGGGTTTTGTGGCGTGGTTTCAAGGATTGGAATTTCCTCAGGAATACCATAAGTCGCAGCTGTTGATGAGAAGACAATGTATTTGACACCACATTCGTTCATGACCTCAAGCAACTTCACCATACCAGCAGTGTTATTGTCGAAATACTTGAGTGGTTTTTCCATAGACTCAGCCACAAGTGAGTAAGCCGCAAAGTGAATAACCGCATCGACATCAGGATTTTCCTTAAAGACCTTACGCATAAAGTCCTGATCTGCCAAATCCCCCTCGTAGAATACAGCGTCTGGATGGACTGCCGCACGGTGACCTGTCACCAAGTTATCCACGACAACGACTTTTTCTTGGCCCGCTTCAACCAAACGGTCCACCATGTGAGAACCGATGTAACCAGCCCCACCTAAAACTAAGATTGCCATAAAATTTACCTTTTTCTTATTTTTCTATTATTATAACATAATTCTAGTCTATGAGACTAACCTGAGTTAAGTAAGATGATAGAAGCTAAAAAATGGTCGCCAACAGTAAGTTGACAACCACTCTTTATTTACTTAAATTTAGATACCTTCATATATTTCAACTAATTTCTGAATCTTGGTTAGAACCTCTTGTTTTTTACGCTCACGAGCTCCTCGTCTGCGCGAAGTCGGTGGAATAATAGCATCTAAATCGGTACCACTATTTTCTGCGAAACCTCTTTGAATGGCTTTTTCAATAAATAATTGATATCCATCATTAAGATTTTCAGACTCTGCTAATACTTTTATTTCAGCTTCTTTGCGCTGTTTCCCATAATTGTAAAATGCTGAAAGGATATCATCTTTAGTTTTTAATTCATCTAAGTTTGTTTCATTGATAAAGTCAAGAACTAAGTCCTCTTTGGCTCTAATATCAATACTTGAACGAATAACCCGACTAACTTCAGCTTTTAATTCTTCCTTAGAATTTGAATCCTTTGATTTATCTAAAATTAAGGAAAGAATATAATCAAGATTGATTTCATCAGTTTTCAACAGTTCAACTTCAAATTCAACATCTGAGAGATCAATATCTAGATCATTGTTCTTTTCATAATTTTTTAAGTTTAAGAACTCATCTCGAATCTCAACATAGGTACTTCTCAAATCCTGCATGTATCCTTCAGAAATTGGTTTTTCAATTTCTTGAAATTCGTCATAGTTTCTTAATACATTATCTAATTTAAGTAATTCACCAAATAAGTTAACAAACTCTTTTTTATCTTTTTCAGTATAAATCTCTTGTGGATTCGGGAATTTCTCTAGAATTTCCTTACAAACACTTAGATAACCTTTTACTGAAACACCAGTTAATTCATCAGTGAAACCTTCCATATACTCATCAAAGCTTTTTTCAAGAATAATATCCACTTTATTAGAATCACCAAATGTCTTTATAGCTTCCTGAGTTGCTTTCTCTAAATCACGGAAACAAATAATATTACCAAAAGGTTTAACCTTGTTAAAGATTCGATTAGTCCTAGAAAAAGCCTGAATCAAACCATGATAACGAAGGTTTTTATCGACAAACAATGTATTCAAAGTTGGAGCATCAAAACCAGTTAAGAACATCCCCACAACAATAAGCAAATCGACTTCTTTTGCCTTAACACGCTTAGACAGATCACGATAATAGTTTTGGAATTCTCTTCCTTCAGTAGAAAAATTCGTCTTAAACATTTGATTGTAGTCATCAATAGCTTTCTCAAGAAACTCTTTTGATGATTTAGGCATTTCAATATTCAAAGATTCTAATTCTTCATCTTGAATTTCACCATAGGCTGATTGCTCCTCGTTTGGGGCAAAACTAAAAATTGTTGCGATTTTTAAACGTTTATATTCTGGAAGAGATTCTTGTTGCTTTTTGATTTCATCATAATAAAGCTTTGCGGCCTCGATACTCTGAACAGCAAACATAGCATTAAAACCAGCTAACTGTTTTTGTTTATGTGTATAAAGTTGATTCCTGTGGGTCTTAATATCATAAACATCCAAGAGATATTTTGTTACGGTAGTGATGCGTTCAGGATGGTTAAGAAGTTCCTTTTCAATTTTTTTCAACTTCTTCTCATCAATCTCTTCTCCAGTTGCCCCTACTACTTGCTCTGCCTCTCGGTATTTATTCAACTCTGGCTTAATATAGTTATAGTCTACTTTAAATTTTAATACCTTCTTATCCCTAATTGCATCGGTAATAACATAGGAGTGTAACGGGTTACCAAATACTTCTTTAGTTGTCTCACCATTTAATCTATTCTTTAAAAAGATAGGAGTTCCTGTAAAACCAAATAATGAAAACTTCTTAAAGGCTTTCTTGATTCTCTTTTGCGCTTTACCAAATTGAGAACGATGACACTCGTCAAAAATCAAAATACATTTTTTGTCATAAATAGGATGATCAGTGTTCTTTGTAATGAAATGATTTAGCTTTTGAATCGTCGTAACAATAATTTTATCATCTGACATTTCAATATTACGTTTTAGTTCTTTTGCACTACTACTTCCGTTTACTGAATTTGGCTGAAATTTTTGATACTCCTTCATCGTTTGATAATCTAAATCTTTTCTATCAACAACAAAGAATACTTTATCAATATAGTCTATACTCGTTGCAAGTCGTGCAGCTTTAAAACTTGTTAATGTTTTTCCAGAACCCGTTGTATGCCAGATATAACCACAGGCATCTAATGTTCCAAAATTATTATTGTCGTTAGCTGATTTTATTTTCCACAGAATACTCTCTGTTGCTGCAATTTGGTAAGGTCTCATGATTAGCAAGGTGTTATCAGCATCAAATACACAGTACTTTGTCAAGACTTCCAAAAGCACACGTTTACTCAAAAAATAGTTGGTGAAATCTTCTAAATCATGAATTGTCCTATTTTTACGGTCCGCCCACTCGCAGGTAAATTCATAATGATTTTTATTTTGAGCCGTCGTATTTGCAAAGTAACGAGTATACGTACCGTTTGAAATAACAAAAATCTGTACATACTTATACAATGAGTTTTCACTATTGAAGCTTTCCTTACTGTAACGATGTACCTGATTAAATGCCTCCTGAAGACTAATTCCACGTTTTTTCAACTCGATTTGAACAAGAGGTAGCCCATTCACCAAAATAGTAACATCATAACGATTCTTATGCGTACCTTCCTGCGATACTTGGTTTACAACTTGTAGACGATTATTATGAATATTTTCCTTATCAATAATCTTAATATTTTTGATGCGTCCATCATCAAAAATAAAGTCATAAATATGATTTTCTTGGATTTTTCGAGTTTTTTCAACCAAGCCTTCATTAGGGCAATCTAAATACTCAACCACAAAACGTCGCCATTCCTCTCCAGTGAATATAACTTTATTTAACTTTTCAAGTTGAGTTTTGGCATTTAATAAGAGTTCCTCTTGTGTATGAATACTCAAGTGATCATAATTTAGGTCGTTTACTAAATCATTTATTAACTGTTTCTCTAAATCAGCCTCTGACTGATACTCTCTGTCTCTACGATGTTTGTACTCATATTCCGCTAATAGAATACCCTCATTTGTTTCAGCAACTGTCTCTTGTACTTTTGAATAATCAACCATTTATATTTTCCTCTTGTTGCTTAAATTTATATTTTTTCTCAAAACTATTGAATAACTCTATCAAAGTATTTTTTTCCCGTACCTTCAATCCTTTATATTCTAGGTCAGATTGACGATTGTGAGTGAATAAATCAATCCTTTGTGTATATGGTTCTATATTTTCTCTGGTAATTTCCTCACCAGCTACCTCTAATCCTAATAACACCTCCTCCCATCTACCATAACCCAAAAATGTGGCCGTTTTTTCTAACAGATTTCTAAACAAAGCATAATGAAACTTCTCTACTCGTTCACTGTCTACAGCATTGCGTAATTCTTCTCTTACCTTGAGATGATAACCAAACGGAGAATCTTTCTCAACATCAGTCAAGATATATCTTATTTCATCGTTGTTTTCAATCTCTTTTTTCATTACATAGAAGCAGGTCTTCTTAATTCTTTTTTCAAATCTGATTTCATTATATAAGACATTGTAGAACAGTGGTTGGTGAGTAGAAAGTATAAACTTCAAATCTGTATTTCCAGATTTTGCAATGACATCCTTTAAAAAAATCGCGGAATCAATGATATTGTTATCATCTAATGAGGAAATTGGATCATCTATATAAATATACTTAAAGTGTTGAAAGTCAGAGTCAATTTCTGAGTCGCTCAATTCTTCAATAATAAGTTCTAAGAGAGTAATGAATATAGACCAAACAAAAATTCTTTCCTCCCCCCTAGAAATTTTAACCGTTTCACCATCTACTGTAAAACGAATACTTTTGAAGTTACTTTCTAATCTTGGTAAACGCTGTTCACCAATAATATCAATAATTGGAATACCAAAGCTATCAACTGCCTGCTCTTCAATATCCTCAAAAATAGGAACTATTAAATCACCGACATATTTCTGAAAAGTTATAATAACCCTATCAAATTGTTGCTGATTCTCCAAAAAATTGCCAAAATAGGTACGTTTATCATATTTAAGATAACGATTTTCATCATTTTCTAAATCATTTTCCCAAGTAAAAAGATCTTCTGTAAAGGCATTAAAATAAAGTATTTTCTTAATTTCTGACTCTTCATCATTCTCCGACACATTTAATTTATCCTTTAAAATCATAGAAAGTCGTGTTTTCCCTGTGGCATTAAAAGCATAAATTAAATGCACCTTCTTAGTACTAGAAATCAGTTCGTCCGCAACATCTTCCAATGTATTAAATATTTTGTCATCCGCCATGATTACTTTTCCTTATTCATTAAAATTAAGCAATTGATTTCTCCAATATTCGTACTGTTTTTGACGAAGTTCAATCTCCTTGGGCAGTCCAATATTAAAGTCGTTACAGACAGTATCGAAGTTATCTAAAACTTCAACAATGCGAGATTGGATTTCGAGGGATGGGACTGGGATTTTGAACTTTTCAGTATCATTACTAGAAATTTGTGGCATCTGCATATTATTAGCAATGTTTTGAAAATGTCCCTTATTATGAACTAAATAATGATAAATATATCTTAGGTTGATATTTTCATCATCTGAACTGTACGACCAAAATTCATTTTTAAAACTAAATGGTTCTGTACAATATTCAAAATCAATAATTCCACGAGATTTTACAACAATTGCTTCCTCAGTATGAATATCTTTATCAGGAATATCTCCATAGTTCACATCAGCATATGTCTTTCCTCCTGCAAAAATACGGATTGGCGCACCTTCTTTGTGGAGTAATTTCATCTGACCAGCTGTTATCTTAGTCCCTTTTCCTTTATTAAGACACTCACTTAACATCTTCCACTCAACATTATAAGCCTCATTGTCAAATGATAAGAGTTTATCTCGATAATAAGAATATTGCTTTTTACGTGAGGTCAATTCTGAGGTCAATTCTGAGGTCAATTCTGTAACATAATCAGTGAATTTGTCAAGTATTTGTACGATTTTTTCTTGAATTTCTATAGGAGGGATGGGGATTTTTATTTTTTTCATCTCAGTCATTGAAACACTTTTGACTGTCCCTCCTGCTTTTCTTCCTTCTATATCTTTTCTAACTCTTTCAGACTCAAAAATATACATCAAAAATTTAGAACATATTATCTCTTTTTTAGGTTTAATGGAGTATACTCCTTCTTTTATATTCCAATTTGTTGGAGTTTCTTCTATGATGGCAACATTTCCGATTGTACCAGTACCTGTAAAAAGAACATCACCACTTTCAAGATTAGATCTATTTTGACAAAGCATCAAACCTTCATTGTTTATTAAATCTGTTTTTTCAGATGGAACAATTTTATGTCCCCTTATCTCTCTTACAGTGATATAATAATTCGTAGCATCCGTAGGATTCAATTGAAAAAATTTCCGAGGATTCAAACCTGTTTTAATGGAATGTACAACTTCCTCCAACTCTTTCCACTCAACGGGACAGTTTTGGATTTCTTCTAGGATATTCATCATTTACCTCCTAGCTCCTCTACAATCTTATCGATCTCAGCACGTAAGTAGTCAATCTTAGTAACGGTCTCAGCGATTTCTTGATTGAGCTCATCAATATCAATCTTCTCACGTGTATCTTCTTGTTCGACATATGTTGAGACAGAAAGGTTGTAATCCTGCTCTGAACCAATCACTTCATTATCAACAAGAGCTGCTTTATAGTCGACACTTTGATAATTAGTGAATAACTCAACGATATGGTCGATATTGTCATCCGTCAAGATATTATTATTGGTCTCTTTTTTGAATTCCTTACTCGCATCGATAAAGAGCGTTTTATTTTCCAGTTTATTCTTCGCCAGCACTAAAATCGTTGTAGCAATAGAGGTTCCAAAGAAGAGATTATCAGGCAGAGCAATAACCGCTTCAACAAAGTTGTTATCTACTAGATACTGACGAATGGTCTTTTCAGCACCACCACGATAGAAAATGCCTGGGAAACAAACAATGGCCGCTCGACCTCTGTTAGACAAGTGGTTGAGACTATGCATGATAAAAGCAAAGTCAGCTTTTGACTTAGGAGCAAGCTTACCAGCTGGCGCAAAACGGTCATCGTTTATTAGTGTTGGGTCTCCATCTCCCACCCATTTGACTGAGTATGGAGGGTTAGAAACAATAGCATCAAAAGGCTTTTCTTCCAAATGTTGAGGATTTAAAAGAGTATCTCCTCTCTTAATATCAAAGTTATTGTAGTTGATATTGTGCAAGAACATGTTCATACGAGCCAAGTTAAAGTTGGTCATATTAATTTCTTGTCCAAAAAATCCCTCCTCCAAAATATGGTCTTCAAATTGTTTTTTCATTTGTAGTAATAGTGAGCCCGATCCACAAGTGGGGTCATAAACTTTGTTGATTTTATCTTTTCCCACCATAACTAGTTTTGCGAGTAATTTAGAAACAGTCTGCGGTGTGAAAAATTCACCTCCACTTTTTCCTGCATTACTGGCATAATTGGATATCAAAAATTCATAAGCGACACCAAAAGCATCTATATCATTCTCTTCAAAATTTCCAAAGTTAATACTATTAATGCCATTTAATATGTCAGATAAACGTTTATTTCTTTCTGCAACTGTTCCGCCTAAGATATTGCTCCGTGTATCTAAGTTATCAAACAAACCTTTGATAGCATCTTCAGACTTGTGACCAATAGCTGATTCCTCTATAGACTGAAAGATATTTGCTAAATCAGTGTTTAGCTCTTGATTTTTAGACGCATTTTTCACTACATTTTTAAAAAGCTGACTTGGAAGAATGAAAAACCCCTTATCCTCGACTGTCCCTGGTTTGAAATCTTCTTCTGCCTCTTCATCACTCAAATTTGCATAGCTAAATTCTAAGTCGCCTGCTTCATGTTCAGCTTTATCAAAATATGCAGCCATATTTTCTGAAATAAAACGATAAAATAGAATTCCTAGAACATATTGTTTGAAATCCCAACCATCAACCGCTCCACGGACATCATCCGCAATTTTCCAAATTTTGTTTTGGAGCTCCTTTATTTCTCTGTTTTCTTTATTTGACATATTAAATGACCTTTTCTAACTATGATATATAACTGTTATTCTAGCATATTTTAAGCTGTAAAAATAGGGGATATAAAAACTGGTCATCAACAATTAGTTGACAACCATTTTTCTTTCTATTTCACCTTGACACAAAAGGCATCCCAGGCTTGGAGTTTTCCTTGGTCTGCAATTGGCTCTAATTCGGTATTTGCAATGACAACTTCTGCTTTGTCAAAATCATAACAGAAGTCTTGTTCTTGGTCAGATAAGTTGACTACAACCAGATAGCTGCTATCTTCAGTTTTCCGAATATAAGCAAATACTTTTGCGGCTGTCTCCAAGAGTTCAAAGTCAGCATCTACCAACCAATCTTGAGTTTTACGAAGCGCAACGAGCTTCTGATAGGTATAGAAAATCGATTCTGGATTGGCGAGAGCTGATTCAACATTTATGTCCTTATAATTCGGATTAACAGGTAGCCAAGTCTTATCCGATGTGCTAAATCCAGCATTTTTAGACGCATCCCATTGCATTGGTGTTCGAGCATTGTCACGACCCACCTGACGGATTTGGTCCATGATATTTTCTAGTGATGCCCCTTTCTCGAGAGCTTCTTTGGCATAGTTGAGAGATTCAATGTCATTCAATTCTTCCAAAGTTCTAAAAGGATAATTGGTCATGCCGATTTCTTCACCTTGATAAATGTAAGGTGTTCCCCTCATGAGATGAAGGAGGATAGCTAAGGCCTTGGCTGACTTCTCACGATAAACACCAGTATCTCCCCACATTGAAAGAATACGAGGTAGATCATGATTATTCCAGAATAGTGAGTTCCACCCTTGTCCCAACTCTAACTCAGTTTGCCATTTATTGAAAATAGCCTTAAGTGCTGAAACATCCAACTCCTTCTCATACTCCCATTTAGGGCTATCTGGCTTATGCTGAAGTCCAATATGTTCAAACTGGAAAACCATTGAAAGTTCTTGATTATCAGGATTTGAATACTGTTTAGCAATTTCAGGTGTCGCTCCCCAGGTTTCACCAACGGTTAGAAGGTCATGCTTGCCAAAGCTCGCCTGGTTCATTTCCTTGATGTAATCGTGAAGCCTTGGACCGTTTGTATCAATCAGTTGATCTGGGATCTTACCAATCATATCAATCACATCCATGCGGAAACCACCGATTCCCTTATCAATCCAGAAATTCATCATGTCATAAACTTTCTGGCGCAACTGTGGATTTTCCCAATTGAGGTCTGGCTGTTTCTTACTAAAGAAATGCAGATAATATTGCCCTGAGGTCTCATCATATTCCCAAGCAGATCCACTAAAGATAGATACTAACTCATTAGGTTTATCTCGCCAGATGTAGAAATCTCGTTCAGGACTTTCTGGATTTTTACGCGCTTCGATGAACCATGCATGTTCATCAGAGGTATGGTTAACCACCAAGTCCATAACAATTTGAATATCACGCTTCTTGGCTTCCACCAAAAGCTCATCCATGTCACTCATGTCTCCAAAAATATCTGCAATAGCCTCATAGTTAGCGATATCATAGCCATTGTCATCCATTGGACTGTCATAGACAGGCGAAAGCCATAGGGCTGTTATTCCGAGTCTTTGAAGATAATCTAGTTTACTTGTAATCCCCTTGAGATCACCGATACCATCACCATTGGAATCCATGAATGATTTAGGGTAAATTTGATAAATCGTAGCTTTATGCCACCAGTGTTTTTGCATACTTGTCTTCCTTTCGAAAATCATTCTTTAGTTATTTTGACTGCTTACTATCCAGAGTAACTTTTTTGAGTTAAGGTAAGCATTTTTCATTGCTAGTTTTATTTTACGCTTCTTATCTATTTGTGCAAGCGTTTTCGTTTTTTTATTTTGAAAAAGTTCTCCTGGAGATAGGGGAGAACTTTCATATATATCTGTTATCGATTATCGATAACAAGGATAACATAATTAAATTGTGAAGACTTTTTCCTGACCATTTTCCGTGTAAGCCACACGTCCAGTTTTAGCTTTCAAGTCAATAGTTAAACTTGCACGTTCAGTACCATTTTCCCAAGAGAGAACCAATTCGGTCGGACTTGTAGCTTGTGCAGTAAAATCACCTTCGAAGGCTAGGTGTTGATTTCGGAAGCGGATAAGGTTAACTAAACGTTTAACCACTTCAGTTTCTGCTGCTGCTGCGATTTCTTTTTCATCAAAATTATGACGGTTGATTTCACGACCATCGCCTCGTGCTTCGACTGCTTCAACATCGTTCTTACCTGCGAGTAAACCAACATAGTAGATTTGTGGAATACCTGGTGCGAAGACTTGTAGAGCACGTGCAGCGAGATAAGTATCATCATCTTCACCAAAGAGAGAATAAATCGTTGAGCGAATTTGATGGACATCAAAACCATCCTCATCCTTATGCTCATCCGATACGATAAGACTGAGGTTAGCACCTCGATCCAAAGCCAAGTCAACCAACTTACGAGCATCTTTACTATCGATAAGTCCATCTAAGTCTGGTTTGACCGGAAGGCCATCATGGCAATCAAGCATCGTAAATTGACCATGTGGACGTGTTTGAAGATAATCAACAAGGAACTTAGATTCTTCATTACTAAGAGCCTCAAAAATACGGTACGGCAAGATAAAGTCATAAATCCAGCAACCATGCTCTGCCAATTTGTATTGAATAGAATAATGGGCGTGCACCTCTGGTAAGAGGGCAATATCGTAAGATTTCGCCACATCAAGAATCCAGTCAAGGAAATCATAGATATCAGGCTCTACAAAGAAACATGATGTTCCAAGTTTTTTCAAAACATAGCCGACAGCATCTAGTCGAATAATCTTAACCCCATTGTCATGGAAATGTTTAAAAATATCGACAAACAGTTGTTTTACTTGCTCTGAGTGTACATCCAAGTCAATTTGTTCAGATGGGGTTGTTTTACCAAAAGTTGTCCAAACTTTTTCTACTTCACCAGTCTTTTCAATAATGAACTCTGAATACGGTACTTTGCGACGCAAGAACATTTGATCAATATCAGATTGAACTGGCACACCATCTTCCCAGATTTTTTCAAGCGTCAAGAAATAATCAGCATATTGAGAATCACGCCCATTTTTCAAGAAATCTTGGAAATATGGAGATTTTTGAGAAATGTGGTTAACCATGATATCAAGAAGAATATCGTAATCCTCTGCTAGATTTCTCACATCCTCCCAGTCACCAAACTGAGGATCGATTTCAAAATAGGTTAATGGTGCAAAACCACGGTCCCCTGAAGAAGGGTAGGGTGGCAGAATGTGGATTCCACCTTCAAAAAGGTTTGGGAAGTAAGTATCTAGATTTGATTTGAGTGCTTTTAAATTTCCACCTAGTGAGTCTGGATAGGTAATGAGTTGTACCTTATTTTTAACCATTGAATACATCCTCCAATTTTTCCAATGTTGGCAATTCAACGACTGCTCCAACATACTGTAATTTATAGGCTGAGGTACGACTGCCATCGTCTACAGCTTCTAGAATTGTTTTTCCTTTACAAAGCCCTGTGTAGAACCCTGACCAGAAAGCATCGCCAGCACCTGTCGCATCTACAACTTTTGTAGCTTTGGTTTTTCTACGAACCATTTGCTCTTTATTAGCAACAACTAGACCATCTTTGCCAAGTGTCATGACGACCAGTTTAGCACCCAAATCCAGGAATTTCTTGATTTGATTGTCAACAGTGTCAGGTCCAAAAATGCGTTCGGCATCATCTTCAGAAGGTTTGATAATATCTACATGTTTAATCAACTCTTTTATGTAGTCAACGCCGTCATGTCCTTCTTGCCAGAGGGCAGGATGATAGTTGGGATCAAAGGAAATCAATGTTCCTTCTGCTTTGGCTTGTTCAATCAAACTCTCAATAGTTTGTCGAGAATGCTCTTGAGAAATTGGCCAAGATGAGAAATGAAGAATCTTGCTTTCAGAAGCCAGTTCTTTCAATTCGTTAGTGTAATCTAGCTGGTAATCAGCACCACGATAAAAGATAGGAATCGGTGTGCCAGTCGTTTTATTGACCAAAACCATACTGGTAGATGCCTTGTTTTCCTGAATAATGCCATCGGTTAGGCCACGCTGTTTGATAGTCTCTTTCAAAAACTCGCCCATACGGTCTTTACCCACAGCAGCTACCAAAGCTGAGCGTCCACCTAAGGCTTTGACGTTCATGGCGATATTAGCAGGGGAGCCTCCAAAGAAAGGATGATAACTCCCTTCAAGATCAATCATGTCTACTAAAACCTCGCCCACTGTAAGCACATCAATTGCTTTTTCTTCCAAAGGTAAAGGCTTTTCTAAATCATACATACTTGTCTCCTTATATCAGTTTTCAAAGAAAATTGCCACCTGATAGTTTGCCTTGGACAATCGTCAGGACATTTTTACTCTATCAGAGGACAATTTTCAAACAGTTTTATCGAATAGCTTTTTCAGTAGTTACATCGAAGAAGTGTCCTTTAGCAACATTGAATGTCAAGGTAACTTTTTCGCCTGGATTGTGGAAGTCACGAGCATCAACACGGGCTGCGAACTCATCATGACCGATTTTGACGTAGAGCATCGTTTCAGCTCCGAGGAGTTCAGCGACATTCACTTCTGCTTCTACTGTAGCATTTGGATAGGCTTCACGAGCAACAAGTTCACTGGTAACATCCTCTGGACGGATACCAAAGATGACTTTCTTACCAAGGTAACCTTTGTCTTTCAAAATTTTAAGTTGACCAAGTGGTACTTCAAGCTCAAACCCACTATCACTCACAATCTTATCGTCGTGAACAGTGACTTCGAAGAAGTTCATAGCAGGGCTACCGATGAAGCCGGCTACAAATTTATTATCTGGAGTGTTATAAAGTTCTTGAGGTGTACCGATTTGTTCCACACGTCCGATTGTTCCTGAACCATCAGGATTTTTTGTTGAACTCATGATAACGATACGATCAGCCAAGGTCATAGCTTCAGTTTGGTCGTGAGTAACATAGATTGTTGTTGAACCGATACGTTGGTGAATTTTAGCGATTTCAGCACGCATTGACACACGAAGTTTAGCATCCAAGTTTGAGAGAGGTTCGTCCATGAGGAAGACTTTGGCGTCACGAACGATGGCACGTCCCATGGCTACACGTTGGCGTTGTCCACCTGAAAGGTCAGCTGGTTTACGTTCCAAAAATTCTTTTAGTCCAAGAATATCTGCTGCTTCACGAACACGTTTATCAATTTCTTCCTTGCTATATTTACGTAATTTAAGACCAAACGCCATGTTATCGTAAACTGTCATATGTGGGTACAAAGCGTAGTTTTGGAAGACCATAGCGATATCACGATCTTTAGGTGATTTGTCGTTAACGACTTCACCATCGATTTTCAATTGCCCCTCAGTGATGTCTTCAAGTCCTGCCACCATGCGAAGTGTTGTTGATTTACCACACCCTGATGGTCCGACAAAGACGATGAACTCTTTATCTTTGATATTGAGGTTAAAATCTTCTACTGCATAATGTGTAGCATTTGGATATTTTTTGTGGATGTGGTTAAGGTTTAATTCGACCATTGTTTTCTCCCTTTATCTGAGTGATTCTTTCTTTGATTGTTACCGTAATATTTTATTGAGTTAGGCTAATGTCTAAATAGCTTATTTTACTGCACCGTTGCTCATTCCTGAAATGATATTCTTTTGGAAAATGAGGTAAACGATTGTGATGGTAATGATACCTACGATGTATGATGCGAAACTTGGTCCATAATCGTTGAAGTATTGCCCTTGATAGTTGTATTGGAAGAGTGGAAGCGTCCACATTTTTGAATCTTTGTTCAATACCAACAATGGAAGCATGAAGTCATTCCAGAACCAAAGAGCATTGATGATTAGGGTTGTCGCATGCATTGGTTTAAGCATTGGGAAGATGATTTGACGGTAGGTTGTGAACTTATCCGCACCATCAATTTCTGCCGCTTCATCTAAACTATCTGGCACACTAATTTTGATGTAACCTACATAAAGGAAGAGGGTTTGTGGAATGGCATATGTTAGATAAAGGATTACCAAGCCGTACATATTAGCAAGACCAAGTTTACTCATCATAACAGTGATAGGGATCATGATAACTTGGAAAGGTACAAAGATTCCCAAAATCAACAGTGAATACATGATGTTGAAAGCTTTACGTTTTGACATGTTACGAGCAATTGAGTAGGCTGCTGCTGGGATGAATATTGCTACCGCAATAAGTGAGAGGATTGTAATAACTGCTGAGTTCCAGAAGTAACCACCTATACCATCTGCAATCAAACGCTGGTAGTTGCTTAGCGTAAATGGGTTAGGCAGGCTAAAGAAATGATTCATGATGTCCTTAGTAGTCTTAAAGGAACTAAAGACTGTTACCAAGAGTGGTACGAGAATGAGGATACCACCGACAACGAGGAGGGCGTATTTCCAAAAATTCGTTACTTTTTCTTCTTTTTTCATTTGTGATACTCCTCCATTAAATTTCAAATTTCTTAGATAGTTTGATTTGTAGGACTGATACGACACCGATAATCAAGAAGAGGATAATGGCAATCGCATTGGCATAACCGTATTGGTTGCTCTTGAAAGCATAGTTATAAACTAAGAGACCTAGAGATGTTGTGGCGTTATTAGGTCCACCACTTGTAAGTGCAAAGATTTGGTCAAAAGCTGTCAACCCTGATTTAAGTGCAAGGATGAAAACCATTGAAACTGTTGGAAGCAAGTATGGCAACTCAATCTTCCAGAATGTTTGTTTAGCAGTGGCTCCGTCAATAGCTGCAGCTTCAAGAATATCATCTGGAATACTTTGAAGACCTGCAAGGAATAGGATGATTGGCATTGCGACCCCTTGCCAAAGGAGTACAAAGATTGTTGCAATGACTGCTCCAAAGCTAGTTCCGAGTAAGCTTTCTTGCAAGAAACCGATACCCAAAACCTTACCGATTGTTGGAAGACCATAGTTAAAGAATTGTTTGAAAATCAAGGAAACAGTCAAACCAGAAAGTACTGCTGGAAAGAAGAACCAAGCACGGAAGAAGGTTTGTCCCTTAATTTTCGAATTGAGCGCACGCGCCACAACCATACCGATAAAGATTTCACCAATAATCAAAGCCAAGGTTAAGATGATGGTAAAGATGATTGCTTGGAAGAATTTTCCATCGATCATAAGGAGTTTGTAGTTATTGAGACCGACAAACTTATAATTGTAAGTCAAACCAGTCCAGTTAGTGAGACTATAGAACGCTCCTTGTACCATAGGGAAGTAAAAGAAGACAGCTTGTAAGATGATTGGTACGATGAGGAAGGTCCATCCCCAATATTTATTCAAAAATTTTCGCATTTTGTTATTACTCCTCCTAGTCAAGATCGGCCTTCATAGGGTTGAAGAAGGCATTGAGGTTATTAGCCATGTTATCGATATTTTGATCCATCAAGTAACTTGCACTCAAGTTAAAGAAATCTTCTTCAGAGTTCCAGTGTTGTCCCAACCAAACGTAGTGTTTATCTGTGAAGGCAAGTTGTGAAATATTAGCAAGTGGTGATTTTGGATCCTGTTTCACCCCTTCTACGGCAACTGGTGAACCATCAACATCATAATACTTTTGCATTGCCTTAGCTGAGGTCATGTATTCGATGAATTTCTCAGTTTCCTTAGGATGTTTTGTTTTAGCTGATACTGAGAGGGCCAGGTCCCCTGCTCCCACTGTAGCCTCATGTCCTGCTTTATCTCCAGGAAAGGCGAACATACCAATTTCAAACTTTGGATCTTGTTGTTTAACTGCTGCTAAAGCCCATGATCCTTGAGGCATCATCAAAGCTTTACCGTTGGCAAAGGCAACAACAGCATCATTATAGGAAGCACCACGCCAACCATTTTGTGCATTTTCAGCTAGAAGATCCATTTTCTTAGCATCCTCTTTTAGAGTTGGGTCAGTTGCCTTGATAGCATTTGGTTTTGAGAAACGAAGGTAATCATTTGCTTTATCTCCACTACCAGTTGTTGTAATCAATGACAATTGGTGATATCCGTTAAGTGTCCAACCTTCTGTTCCTGCAACTGCAAATGGTGACGTACCACTATCCTTAATTTTCTTGGTAATCTCTTGGAATTCTTCGAAAGTTTTTGGTTCTTCAAGGCCAAGTTCCTTGAACTTAGTCTTGTTATAGTAGATACCAGAAACATTGGCATTCAATGGGACATTGTAAATTTTGCCATTTATGGCATACTTTTCGGCATAATTATTTTTGATTCTTTTCAAATAATCCTTACCAGTCATATCTTGGAAATAACCAGCTTTTGCCCATTCTTGAAAGTCCATATTTTGTGGGTAAATATGGATGATATCAGGCACATCCCCAGACAGGATACGTGTCTTCAAGACAATACCGGCTGATGGAACTGTTGTTAATTTGACATGGATATTTGGGTTTTCTTTTTCAAAATCCTTTACCATTTCTTGAAGAGTATCCGTCATTTCTGTCTTTTGGTTAAAGTATTCAATAGTTACTTTACCATCAGCTGACTGATCCTTCTTTTGACAGGCTGCAAGCCCCACAACAGCTAGTGTTGCAAGTCCAGCCAGAGCAAGTTTTTTGTACCACTTCATTGCTTAGTCTCCTTATTAATCTTCTTTGACAAAATAAAATTGTTTACTGAGGAAGTCTCCCTGTGGAAGAACGACTGTGATTCCAGCATACATCAGTTCAGCACCAGAATAAACTTGGCCTGTTCCTTGTAAAATGTAGTTGGCGTCTTGTTCGAGATTTTTCAGTTTGAGTGTCGTTTCAACCGTCTCAACTGTTGAAAGAACTCGGACATAGGTTGCTAGAACCTTATTTTCATAGTTAAATTGAACAGCTGCTTGATTGCTTCCAGCTTCAGGATTTATGAGGCGGTATTGCTGACCAAATTGAACTACTGGACGAATATCCTTATAATGAGCGATTTGTGTAGCAATGACAGCTTTTTCTTCCTGAGTCAAGCTCGTCAAATCCAATTCGTAGCCTAAATTACCCATCATAGCTACATCTCCACGCGTTTCCAGAGGTGTTATGCGTCCCATTTGATGATTAGGGACAGCTGACACATGAGCTCCCATAGAAATAGTTGGATAAAGATAGCTTGAACCATATTGAATTGGTAAACGTGCAATAGCATCCGTATTATCACTCGCCCAAACTTGTGGGAAGTAACGCATCATACCGAGGTCGTTTCGACCTCCTCCACCTGAACATGATTCAAAGAGAATATTCTCATGCTTACTTGTAAGGAATTCCACCAAGTCATATAGTCCCAACATGTATTGATGACTCTGCATCTGACTTTCAAGGTAATTTGCTCCATTTCCGATGTTGGTCATGTTACGGTTATAATCCCATTTAACGTAATCGATAGCATTATCTGCAAGAATCTTATCCAAGACATCTTTCAAGTAAGCCACCACATCTGGATTAGCCAAGTTCAACATAAGTTGGTTGCGTGAGTAGGTATGACCATAATTAGGCACTTGGATGGCCCAGTCTGGATGTTTTCGATAAAGATCGCTATCCACCGAAATCATTTCAGGCTCAAACCAAAGTCCAAACTTAAGCCCCTTGGCATGAACTTTTTCGATCAAGTCTTGAAGAGGTCCACCAAGTTTTTCTTCATTGACCAACCAATCTCCTAGAGCACGGTTGTCGTCGAAACGATTTCCAAACCAACCATCATCTAACACAAAGAGTTCAACACCTACTTGTTTAGCATCTTCTGCTAACTCAAGAAGTTTTTCTTTCTCAAAATCAAAGTAGGTTGCCTCCCAGTTATTTAGGAGAATCGGACGTTCCTCATGGGCAAACTGCTTAGGCATGATGTATTCTGTAACAAAGGCTTGACTTTCTTGGCTAAGTCCAGTCAAACCTTGATGGGAGTAAGTAATGAGAGCAACTGGTGTTTCAAAACTTTCGTTTGAAGCTAGTTCCCAGGCAAAGTTCTCATCCTCAATTCCGATAGCTACACGCACCTCATTGATTTGACTCTTTTGGACAAAAGTTTGGAAGTTACCGCTATACATGAGTTGGAAGGCCAAAGCCTCGCCTGCTCCCTCACTAGCTTCGTGATCACAAAGAATCAGAGCTGGTGTCTGAGCATGACCTGAGGCACCACGGTTAGAAGCGACTTTAAAGATACCTTGCTCAACTCTTTGGCGACGAACCGTTTTCTCACGAGCGTAAGCACCTTGGAGAGTGACCACATCATAGTCACGAGCAGGTACATCAGCCATAGCGCTGAGTGCTCGGTGGATTACCACGGCTTGTTCAGAAAGGTTGATGACTTCGCTATAAGTTACAATTGTGTTGTTATCTTCCACTACTGTATAGTAGAGTTTCAATTCCAAGTTAGCGACTTTATCGACTAGGGTGAAAATAAGTGTTTCTGCATTTTCCAAAGAATGAGGATATGGAAGTTTGCTTTCTAGTGAAATCCCTTTGACCACTTCTGCTTTTGAAAATTCAAAGCGTGTCACATCTGAGACACCATGCTGGATTTTCAAAGACGGTTGACGAAAATCTCCCAAACCATGCAGGCCTACCACTTGACGTTGTGTATCATAACTATAGGTTCTGACGTCTGGATTGAGCTGTCCTGAAAAAGCATGATCTCTTTCATTTACAGCATTTGAGCCATGGTAGCGATTTACCTTTCGACCTAAGTGTCTTAGCAAAAGATCACCGTCATGCTCTTCAATAATGAGCGACAAGTCTTTGCTAGTGATGTAATAATAATTTTTGTTAACAACAATGCTCATAGTGTTCTCCTTATTTACAGGTTTAATTATAAACAATGTATGCGCTTTCTAAAATGGAATTTTGTCGCTATAATATGGTAAAATGTTAGGTAAGGAGGATAAAACATGCTCATTTTTTCTGAACTTGAAACAGGAACCTTAGACCTACGACTTGATTTTTACGGCTATGAGGATTGTTTACCAGACCAGTTTTTTGGTCCTGCCATTCGAGAAAACTACGTACTTCACTATATCACTGAAGGTAAAGGCTACCTTGAATATAAGGAGCAAAAAATCCCCCTTCAAAAGGGAGATTTCTTCCTTCTCATACCAGGTGAAGTCACTTATTATTTTGCGGATAATCAGACTCCTTGGTCCTACTATTGGCTGGGGATTAGTGGTATCAAAGCTCAGGAGTACTTTCACCTCTCACAAATCCATGAGACAGCCTATCTTAGGTCGTTCCCTCATACCGAAGCACTAGGCAACTTCATAGGAACCATTGTCAAAGATGCTGAAAGGCTAGATGAAAGTAAGGCATCTCAACTGCACGTTATTAGCCAACTCTTTGAGCTCATGCATCAGTTGAATGCACTCTCACCTAACCTTGATCAAGAAACCATCTCGCCTAGTCAAAAACTCTATCGCGAAGCCAAACACCTAATCGATATTGGTTATAACTCACAGAACATTAGTATCCAAGATATAGCTGATAAACTAGGTGTGCACCGCTCCTACTTATCTTCCATCTTCAAAGATTTTCATAAAATTTCCCCAAAAGAATACCTACTCGAGGTACGTATGAAACGCGCCAAGGAACTTTTAGAAACGACCAATCAACCCATCAAAATTATAGCTTATTCTGTAGGATACCTAGACCCTTTACATTTTTCAAAAGCCTTCAGACAGTATTATGATTGCTCGCCAAGTCAATATCGCACCTCGAAACAATAACAATTGTCTCACTTTGGCTACATGAGTATTCTGTAATGATGAACATAAATTATTGCAATAAAACTTCTTCTCCAAAAGAATAGTCTGACATAAAATTAAATTCAAACAGAGCCTTAATATAGAAAAATCCAGTTACCTCTCCTTCTTGATAACTGGATTTTTTTCTATTTCAACTTGATACAAAGGGCATCCCAGGCTTGAAGTTTGCCTTGGTCTGAGAATGGTTTTACTTCGGTATTTGCGATGATGACTTCTTCGATATCAAAATTATAATCAAAAATTTGTTCTTGGTCTGATAGATTGACTGCAACTAGATAACTGCTATCCTGAGTCTTACGAATATAAGCAAAGACCTTATCGACAGTCTCCAAGAGTTCAAAGTCAGCATCAATCAACCAATCCTGTGTTTTGCGAAGCTCAACCAGTTTCTGATAGGTATAGAAAATCGAATCTGGATTGGCAAGGGCTGAGGCAACATTGATTTCCTTATAGTTAGGATTAACAGCTAGCCATGTTTGTTCTGCTGAGCTAAAGCCAGCATTTTTACTTGTATCCCACTGCATTGGTGTTCTGGCATTATCGCGGCTTCTGAGCATCAAACATTTCATCATATACTCCGGTGTCAGTCTGCCTGTCTCTGTCAGCTCAGTGAAATAATGAAGGCTCTCGATATCACGGTAGTCCTCCAGCTTATCAAAATAAACATTAGTCATTCCAAGCTCTTCACCCTGATAAACATAAGGGGTTCCCTGCATCATATGAAGGCAGGTTGCCAGCATTTTGGCACTGACTACGCGATATTCCGGTGAATCATCACCGAAACGGGACAGACAGCGCGGCTGATCATGGTTTCCAAGGAAAAGGCTGTTCCATGCTTTTCCTGCCAGTTCTTCCTGCCATTTGATCATGATCTTCTTGAACTCTTTGAAATCATACCGTTCTGTGGTCCATTTGCCATAATCACCACCACCGATTTCTACATGCTCAAACTGGAATACCATATTCAGTTCTTCTCTGTCATCACCTGCGTATTTCTGTGCTTCCTCAATGGTAACTCCTGAGGTTTCCCCCACAGTCATCACATCATATTTGGAAAGAACTTCCTGATTCATTTCATGCAGGAATTCGTGGATTCTTGGACCATGAACACTATACGGACCGAAATCGCCATACAATCCGTTATTCATCTCTCCGTCAGGAAATTTCTGATCTTTGGAAATCATGCTGATAACGTCCATACGGAAACCATCGATTCCCTTTTCACACCAGAAGTTCATCATATCATAAACTTCCCGGCGAACCTTTTCATTCTCCCAGTTCAGATCCGGCTGTTTCTTGGAGAACAGATGAAGATAGTACA
>OGEQ01001269.1_pt1 | contig 21281 bp, 20 predicted proteins | sample 1570731 | NCBI WGS metagenome assembly OGEQ01 (sample SAMEA2582132, study PRJEB24529) | metagenome | biome: Human gut stool | place: China | collected 2011
GAGTAATTAAGCCCTGCCCAGCGGGGGCGGTTTTTACCGCCTCCGCTTTTTTGGGTTTCTGGATTCCAGTAGAAAGGAACGGTTTGTCTATGAGATCTGACAAAAGCCGCAAACGGTTCGTGTTCCTCTGTGTGGCACCGGCCACCATCCTGTTTTTCATTTTTATGATTTTGCCGACCCTCAATGTGTTCCGCATGAGCCTGTATGAGCGTGGAGCCTACTCGCCAAACGAAACCTTTGTGGGGCTGAAAAACTTTCAGCATCTGCTGAAGGATACCCAGTTCATCCGCTCCATGCAGAACATGATCCTGCTGGTGGTGGTCGTTACCATCATCACCTTTGCGTTTGCGCTGGTGTTTGCAGCCATCCTGACCCGCGAAAAAATCAAGGGGCAGAATTTCTTCCGCATCATTTTCTATATCCCGAACATCCTGTCTGTGGTCGTCATCTCCGGTATCTTCTCTGCCATCTATAAGCCGGAGAATGGCATGCTGAACAGCATCATCGGGCTGTTCCGGGATATGACTGACCCTATCCTCTGGAAAGGCGAAAAGCTGGTCATTCCGTCCATCATCATTGCTATGGTCTGGCAGGCTGTGGGCTATTACATGGTGATGTATATGGCTTCCATGTCCTCGGTGCCTGCCAGCTTGTACGAGAGTGCTAATCTGGACGGAGCGGGCCGTCTGACCCAGTTCTTCCAGATCACGATTCCGCTGGTCTGGACGAACATCCGTACCACTCTGACCTTCTTTATCATTTCTACCATCAATATGGCGTTCCTGTTTGTCAAGGCGATGACCAGCGGCGGGCCCAACGGTGCCTCGGATGTGGCCCTGAACTATATGTACAGCCAGAAAGATGCAGGTCTGTACGGTTACAGCATGGCAATCGGTGTGGTTATCTTCCTGTTCTCGTTTGCCTTGTCCGCCTGTGTCAATCGTGCCACCAGCCGTGAACCGCTGGAGTTTTAAGGAGGAAAAACATGAAGAAAACGGAAGAAAAATCCTCCCGTTCGGCGGAGGGCCTGTACAAATTTTTCATCTATTTTGTACTGATCCTGCTGGCTGTGACGATCATTGTGCCGGTGGCATGGGTGTTCATGGCCTCCATCAAGCAGAATGCAGAGTTCTACGGCAACCCCTGGGCACTGCCCGCCGGGTTCTACTGGCAGAACTTCGTCAACGCATGGAACGGCGCCAAAATGGGCGAATATATGCTCAACTCGGTCATCGTCACCGCGCTGGCGCTGACGCTGCTGCTGGTCGTTGCCCTGCCCGCCGCCTACTGCCTGTCCCGCTTTCACTTCAAGGGGTGCAAGGTGCTGAACACTCTGTTCATGGCGGGCTTGTTCATCAACGTGAACTATATCGTGGTGCCCATCTTCCTGATGCTGCGGGACGGCGATGCGTGGCTGAAAGGCCATTTCGGCAGCGGCTTTCTGCTGAACAATCTGGTGGTGCTGGCGGTGGTATACGCCGCCACCGCGTTGCCCTTTACCATCTACCTGCTGTCGGGCTACTTTGCCACCCTGCCCCACGATTTTGAGGAGGCCGCCTATATCGACGGTGCAAGCTATTTTTCCACCATGACCCGCATCATCTTCCCAATGGCGAAGCCGTCTATCATCACCATTATTCTGTTCAACTTCCTGTCTTTCTGGAATGAGTACATCATCTCCATGACCCTTATGAGTTCCACCAGCGCACCCCGTACTCTGCCGGTGGGTCTGCTGAATCTGATGCAGGCCCAGCAGAGTGCTGCGCAGTACGGCACCATGTACGCAGGTCTTGTGCTGGTGATGCTGCCCACTTTGATTTTGTACATCTGTGTGCAGAAGCAGCTGACGCAGGGCATGACGGTGGGCGGCTTGAAAGGATAAGGTGACAAAACATGAAAACATTCTGGAAAACGCATCCTGCCCTGCGCATCGTGCTGATGATCGTGCTGTTTGTGCTGTCCATTGCATTGGTTGTGGCAGGCTGGAAAATGACCGGACAGCTGGCAGGGCTTGGCATCATGCTTGTGGGCGTGGCACTGCTGCTGGCGGTACTGGCCATTTACAACGCAACCTATCAGGATTAAGGATAAGAGAGGAAAACTATGGAAGATAAGTGCAAGACCGGGCGCGTTACTATTCCGACCGACCTGGATGTGGTGCCCGAAACGCTGGAGATTCTGAAAAAGTGGGGCGCGGATGCCATCCGAGACTGCGACGGCACCGACTTTCCGCAGCAGCTCAAGGATGCGGATGCCAAAATTTACTCCACCTACTATACCACCCGCAAGGATAACGCATGGGCCAAAGCAAACCCGGACGAGGTGCAGCAGTGCTACATTATGACGGGCTTCTACACCGCCCCCGGCGACACCGTGACCATTCCTCTGATGAAAGGCATCAGCCCGGAGCTGATGAAAGTGAACGATCACGATGACATCACCCGCTGGTGGGAGGTCATGGATCGCTCTACGGGTCAGCCCGTGCCGCCGGAGCGGTGGAGCTACGCCGACGGCAGTGTGACCGTACAGGCCGTACCGTTCCATGAGTATACCGTCAGTTTCCTGGCCTACCTCATCTGGGACCCGGTGCACATGTACAACGCCACCACCAACGGCTGGACGAATTTCGAGCATCAGATCACCTTTGATGTGCGCCAGCCGAAAACCCACAAGTATTCCATGGAGCGCCTGCGGAAATTCATTGCAGAGCACCCGTATGTGAACGTCATCCGCTATACCACGTTCTTCCACCAGTTCACCCTGATCTTCGACGAGCTGAAGCGGGAGAAGTTCGTGGACTGGTATGGATACTCTGCTTCGGTCAGCCCTTATATCCTCAACCAGTTTGAGCAGGAAGTGGGCTACAAGTTCCGCCCGGAGTACATCATCGATCAGGGCTACTATAACAACCAGTACCGGGTGCCCAGCAAGGAATTCCGGGATTTTCAGGCCTTCCAGCGGCGCGAAGTAGCAAAGCTGGCCAAAGAAATGGTGGACATCACCCACGAGTGCGGCTGCGAGGCCATGATGTTCCTGGGCGACCACTGGATCGGCACCGAGCCTTTTATGCCGGAGTTCAAGACCATCGGACTGGATGCCGTGGTGGGCAGCGTGGGCAATGGCTCCACGCTGCGTCTGATCTCCGACATTGAGGGCGTGAAGTACACGGAAGGACGCTTTCTGCCTTACTTCTTCCCGGACACGTTCCATGAGGGCGGCGACCCGGTAAAAGAAGCCAAGGAGAACTGGGTCACCGCTCGTCGTGCGATCCTCCGCAAGCCCATTGACCGCATTGGCTACGGCGGCTACCTGAAGCTGGCTCTGGACTTCCCGGAGTTTGTGGACTATGTGGAAAGCGTCTGCAACGAGTTCCGGGAGCTGTACGAGAACATCAAGGGCACCACCCCCTACTGCGTCAAGCGTGTGGCAGTGCTGAACTGCTGGGGCAAGATGCGTGCCTGGGGCTGCCACATGGTCCACCATGCCCTGTACTACAAGCAGAACTACAGCTACGCCGGGGTCATCGAGATGCTGTCCGGTGCTCCCTTCGATGTGAAGTTCATCAGCTTTGAGGACATCAAGAAGGACCCGGCCCTGCTGGACAGCCTGGATGTCATCATCAACGTAGGCGATGCCGACACCGCCCACACAGGCGGTATCTGGTGGGAAGACCCGGAAATCTCCTCCGCCATTCGCCGGTTCGTCTGGAACGGCGGCGGCTTCATCGGCGTTGGAGAACCGTCCGGTCATCCATATCAGGGTCATATTCTCCAGATGGCCAGTGTTCTGGGCGTGGAGGAAGAAAATGGCTTTACCCTGAACTACGACAAGTACAACTGGGAAGAGCATCCGAATCATTTCATCTTGCAGGATGCTGACAAACCCATCGACTTCGGTGAGGGAAAGAAGAACATTTATGCCCTGGAAGGCACGGAAGTGCTGGTGCAGCGGAATAAGGAAGTGCAGATGGCGGCGCATGATTTCGGCAAGGGACGTGCCGTATACATCAGCGGCGTGCCTTACAGTTTTGCCAACAGCCGCACCCTTTACCGCGCTATCCTGTGGAGTGCCCACAGCGAGGAGGAACTGCACACTTGGTTCAGTTCCAACTACAATGTGGAAGTCCATGCTTATGTCAAAAATGGCAAGTATTGCGTTGTGAACAACACTTACGAGCCGCAGGATACCACAGTTTATACGACGGATGGCAACAGCTTTGACCTGCATCTGGATGCCAATGAAATCAGATGGTATGAAATTTAAGTTCTCCTTATCAATCTGTGCAGTGAACGACCACTGCACAGCATAAGAGAAAACGGTGACTTTCCGCAATGCGGAACGTCACCGTTTTTTCGTTATACTCTTCTATCCTTGCCATGACCGCAAACGCCTTCACCGAGGACATGGAAAAGAGCAAGGAAGCCGGTATGGACGAGCATCTGTCCAAGCCGGTGGACATTGCGGTGCTGGAGCGTGCTGTCCGGAAGTACCTTGTTACCCCCCCCCCGAAAATGAGAGACCGTCAACCGAGATTTACCCGGGGAGCCCTTGAACGAATACAAGAAAAAGGACAGAACTGCATGGCGGCAGTTCTGTCCTTTTTGCGTATTCCGGTCAAAAACAGGTCACCGCCAGCCCCGGGCCGCGGGGTCCAGCATTTCGGCGGCAGAGTAGAGCAGGGCATTGCAGATGGCGGCGGCCACGTTGCTGCCGCCCTTGCGGCCCATGGCCACGATGGCGGGTACGCCAAAGGCTTCGCAGGTGGCAAACAGCCGCTCCTTGCTCTCCACCACATTCACGAACCCCACCGGTACGCCAATGACCAGTGCAGGACGCAGCCCGGCTTCGATCTGGTCGGCGATGGTCAGCAGGGCGGTGGGGGCGTTGCCCACGGCCAGCACGGCACCGGGGTGCTCCTGCGCGGCCCGCTGCATGGAAGCCACCGCCCGGGTGGTGCCGCCTGCTTTGGCAAGGGCGGCCACCTCCGGGTCAGCCATGTAGCACAGGGCCGTGCCGCCCAGGCGGGCAAGGCCGGGCTTGGTGATGCCGGCCAGCGCCATGTTTGTGTCGGTGATGATGGGAGTGCCCGCCCGCAGGGCCTTCACCCCGGCCGCCACGGCATCAGGGGTGAAGCGCAGATTCCGGGCATAGTCAAAGTCGGCGGTGGTGTGGATCACCCGCTTGACCACGGCGGCGGTTTCCGGCAGAGGCGTCAGGCCCAGTTCCGCCAACTCGGCTGTGATGATGGAAAGGCTTGTCCGCTCGATGTCGGCGGGCAGATGATGCTGCGGGGTCATACGCGGTTCCCTCCTTTGCGGTCCATGCCCATGGCGGCGTATACGGCATCCATGTCCAGCGCGGCCCGCACGCCGTCGGCCAGCAGGTCGAACTGCTGCTGCCGGTACTGCTCCATCGAGAGCAACGGTGCGTCGGCGGGGGAGATGCCCTTCTTTTTGCACAAAAATGCGGTGAGCTTTTCGGTCAGCTCGCCGGTGTCAAACAGCCCATGCAGGTAGGTGCCGAACACATTGGCCTGCACACACCCTTCCGGCGTGCCGTCGGCCAGAATGCAGAACGGGCTGCCCTGCACTGTCGTGCGCCCGGCGTGGATCTCGTAGCCGGTCAGCTTTGCCCCGGCAAAGGGGATGGCCTCGGCGGTGGCATGGGTCTGGCGCAGCTGCTTTTCGGCGTTGAACACGGTGTCCGTGGGCAGAAGCGCCAGCCCGCGCAGGGTGCAGGGGGTGCCGCTTTCTTCGCCGTTCGGATCGGCAAGGGTGTGCCCCAGCATCTGGTAGCCGCCGCACACGCCCAGCACAGGGGTGCCCTGCGCGGCCAGCTTGAGCACCGCCGCTTCCAGCCCGCACTGACGCAGCCACAGCAGGTCGTCTATGGTGTTTTTGGTGCCGGGCAGGATCACCACATCCGGCGTGCCCAGCTGGCGGGGGCTCTGCACATAGCGCACCCCCAGCAGCGGGTGCTGTTCCAGCGGCATGAAGTCGGTGAAGTTGGAGATGTGCGGCAGGCGCAGAATGGCCGCATCCAGTGGTTTGACGGCCCGCCCTGCCTCCAGCCGGGTGGAAAGGGAATCCTCATCCTCAATGTCCACCTTCAGGTAGGGGATGACCCCCAGCACCGGCAGCTGCGTTTTTTCTTCCAGCATGGCAAGGCCGGGACGCAGGATCTCCACGTCGCCCCGGAACTTGTTGATGAGCAGCCCCTTGATGCGGGTCCGCTCGTCCGGCTCCAGCAGGGCCACCGTGCCGTACAGCTGTGCAAAGACGCCGCCCCGGTCGATGTCTCCGGCCAGCAGCACAGGGGCGTCCACCAGCTTGGCAAGGCCCATGTTCACAATGTCGTCAGCTTTCAGGTTGATCTCGGCCGGGCTGCCAGCTCCCTCAATGACGATGATGTCCACCTCTTCGGCCAGACTGTTGTAGGCGGCAAGGATGTCCGGGATCAGCGACCGCTTCATTTTAAAGTAGGCGGCGGCGGGCATCTGCCCCCGCACCTCGCCGTTCACGATCACTTGACTGCCGGTGTCGCTGCTGGGTTTGAGCAGGATGGGGTTCATGCGCACGTCCGGTTCCATCCCGGCGGCCTGCGCCTGCACCACCTGCGCCCGGCCCATTTCCAGCCCGTCCCGGGTCACAAAGCTGTTCAGGGCCATGTTCTGGCTCTTGAAAGGAGCCACCCGGTAGCCGTCCTGTGCAAAAATGCGGCACAGTGCGGCGCACAGCAGGCTTTTGCCTGCACCGCTCATGGTGCCCTGCACCATAATGCAGGTTGCTTTGTTCATGCCAGTACCTCCGCAAGGGTCTTTAACAGTTCATCGTTTTCCGGCCCGGTACGCACGGCGGTGCGGTACCAGCTGCCGTCCAGCCCGGGGTAGTTGCTGCAGCTGCGCAGCACCACGCCCCGCTGCCGCAGGGCATTGCCCAGTGTTTCCGGCCCCTGGAACAGCAGGTAGTTTGCTCGGCCGTCCAGTACCCGCAGGCCCAGTGCCCGCAGCCCGGCCGTGAGCCGGGGCCGCTGCTGCGCAATGAGTGCCCGCACCTGTGCCACATAGGCTGTTTCGTCCAGTGCGGCAAGCCCGGCGGCCTGCGCCAGACTGGACACCGCCCACGGCTGCCCGGCGGCCTGCATGGCTTCCAGCAGGGCCGTATTGGCACACAGGCAGTACCCCAGCCGCACCCCGGCCATGCCGTACAGCTTGGTAAAGGCCTTGAGGATCAGCAGATTTTTGCTGTCCAGCAGGGCTTTGGCGGTCAGGGCGTCGCAGTCGGGCAGAAAATCCAGAAAACATTCGTCCACCACCAGCAGTGCCCCGCAGGCTTCGCACCGGCGCAGGATGCGCTCCACAAGGGGCAGCGGCGTGAGCTGCCCGGTGGGGTTGTTGGGCTGGCAGAGAAATACCATATCCACCTCCGGCGTGATGGAGGAGAGGATGGAATCCGTCACGGCAAAATCGACCTCTGCCTGCAGAAAATGTCGCCGCACCGCACAGCCCGCACTTTCCAGCGCGGCGGCGTACTCGGCAAAAGTGGGGGCGGTCACCAGCGCGGTGCGGGGTTTTGCCGCCCACGCCAGCCGGAAGATCAGGTCTGCCGCGCCGTTGCCGCAGAGGATAGATTCTGCCGGGATCCCCTCGTGCGGGGCCAGCTTTGCCCGCAGTGCCCGGCACAGGGGGTCGGGGTAGCGGTCGGCGTGAGGCAGGGCGGCAGCAATGGCGTTCGCCACGCCCTGCGGCAGGCCCAGCGGGCTCACGTTGGCCGAAAAATCCAGCGCGTCATGCCCGTACTGTGCCCGATATCCGGCCCAGTCGCCGCCGTGTGTCAGCTGTGTCATAAGATCACCCCTCGGATCGCCAGCCCCAGCAGCAGGGCCAGCAGGCTTTCGGCATACATCATTTTATTGGCGCGGCGGATGTCCTCCGGCTCAATGGGACGCAGGGCGTCGCCAATGGTAGGCTTGGGGTAATATTCCCCAAAATAGTAGGCAGGCCCGGCCAGCTGCACGCCCAGTGCTCCGGCACACGCGCTCTCGGTCTGGGCACTGTTGGGGCTGGCATGGTTGCGCCGGTCCCGCCGCCAGATACGCCACGCCCCTTTGGCACTGTTGCCGGTCAGGGCCGCCGCCGCGCACCACAGCAGACCCGCCAGACGGCTGGGCAGATAGTTTGCCGCGTCATCCAGCTTGGCGGGGATGCGGCCGAAAGAAAGGTACTTTTCGTTTTTGTAGCCCAGCATGCTGTCCATGGTGTTGATGGCCTTGTAGGTCAGCGCCAGCGGTGCCCCGCCGATGAGCATATACAGCAGCGGCGCGATCACGCCGTCGCTGGCATTTTCGGCCACGGTCTCCACGGCGGCTTTGGTCACACCCTCAGCGGTCAGATTCTGGGTGTCGCGGCCCACAATACGGCTCACAGCCTTGCGGGCTGCAGGCAGGTCGCCCTTCACAAGCTCCTTGTGCACGTTCATGCTCTCCTGCGCAAGGCCCTTTGCGGCCAGTGCCTGCCCGCACCAGAACATCTGCACGGCCAGCCCCAGCCACGGGCTGAGCTTTGCTGCGCCCAGGCAGACAAGGCCGGTGCACACAAAGGTGCCCACCGGCAGGCAAAAAGCCACGATGCCGCCGCCCAGCAGTTCGCCCTGGGGCGTTTTGGGCAGGCGGGCGCGCAGGCGCTTTTCCAGCGCGGAGATGGCCTTGCCCATGAGCACCACCGGGTGGGGCAGCCACGCGGGGTCGCCGAAGAGGGTGTCCAGCACAAAGCCGCCCAGAACGGCCAGCCCGGTCATACGTCGGCCTCCCTGGTGTACTGCACGGTCTTTATAAGGTGCAGCACCCGCTTGTCGGCCCAGTCGGCGGCGTCCAGCACAAAGCCGCCCGCGTTGGGGCCGCACCATTCGTAGTAGTCTTTGTGGGGCAGGGCATAGCGCTCCAACGCGGCCATCTGGGTGCCGCCGTGGGCCAGGATGACCAGCAATTCTTCGCCGTCGGCCAGTGCCTTGTCCACCAGTGACGAAAAGGCGCGGCAGATGCGCTCAGAAAAAGCGGCCTTGGTCTCGCCGTCCGGGCAGGGGCTCTCACAGTTGGCGGCTACCCAGGCCAGATAGTCCGGGTCGTGCTCCATCTCGATGTAATTGCGGCCCTCAAAGCTGCCAAAGCACATCTCCTTCAGGCCGTCCACCACCACCAGCTTTGCAGAGGGAAACAGCACCTCAGCGGTCTGCCGGGTGCGGCACAGCGGGGTGATGTACACGGTTTTGGGCTCAATGTCTGCCTTGCGCAGCATCGCGCGGCCAGCGGCAGAAAGCGGGATGTCCCGCTGGCCCTGATAGCGTTTCTCGGCGTTGTATTCGGTCAGGCCGTGGCGCAGGAAATAGATCAGCATGTTGGCAGTTCTCCTTTCAGAACGGTGGGGATGCCGCAGAACATCTGCACAACGCAGTCTGCCCGTGCGGCCAGCAGACAGGCCAGCCGCCCGGCGGCTTCGCGTCCGGCACGTTCGGCGGGGTCCATGGGTACCACGCCGCCGCCCACCTCGGTGGCAAGCACGATATCGTAAGCGGACAGCTCGTCCGCGAGTTTTTCCAGATTTTCGGCCCCGGCGGCCAGCTCCTGTACATCGCAGATGCACCGTCCGGGCAGGGTCTTGGCAAAGGTGCGCTTGCCGCTGTAAAGCGGCCCGGTGATAAAGATCATAACAGCCCTCCCCACTGGCAGGCACACAGTGCCGCCAGCATCCAGATCTCGGTTTTCTGCAAAAACCACCCGGCCAGATCACCGGTGATGCCGCCGAACTGCTTGCAGGCAACGGCGTGGTACCGCCACAGCACAGCCAGTGCGGCCAGCACCAGCGCCCAACCACCCAGTGCCAGCATGGCGCAGCACAGTACAGCGGCCAGAAGGGCCAGCACCCGGCGTACAGTGGCTCTGTCGGCTGCCGAGGCAAAGGTGTGGGCAAGGCCGGTGTTCTTTGCCATGGGGAACGCCGCCACCGCATAGCCGGAGAGCGCCCGTTCCAGCACCAGTGCCATCATCCAAAGCAGCCCTGCCTGCGGGGTGAACTGTACACAGGCGCACAGGGCCAGATAGGCCGCAAAGTAGCTGCACAGACGGATCACGGCAAAGGCCCCGCAGTGAGGGTCCTTTAAGATCTCCAGCTTCTTTTCCCGGTCGCCGTAGCTCGAAAGTGCGTCGCAGGTGTCGGCGTAGCCGTCCAGATGGATGCCGCCGGTGACCCAGACCGGGATCAGGCAGAAGCCCGCCGCCCGCGCCGCACCCGGCAGGGGCAGCCCGCCGCACAGGAACCACAGCAGCCCGATGACCACCCCGATGAGCGGGAAGGCGCACATCGCATACCGCATGTTCTTTTCGGTCCAGTTGAACTGCGGCACCGGCACAGCCGAAAACATGGCGAACGCCACGGCAACGGTCTGCAAAACGATCATTTTTCCACTCCTTTATAATAAACAGGGATGCCGCACACCACCCGCACCACGGCATCGGCCCGGGCGGCCAGTGCATTGTTTACCTGCGCCAGCGCCAGCAGATAGCGGTCGGTGTCGCCTGCGTAGTCGGCCCCGCCGCTGAACACCTCGTTGGAGACGACGATCAGGGTTTCACACTGGGCATACACGGCGTCCAGCCCGGAAAGAATGGCCTGCGCGGTCTGCGGCCCGGCCCCGGCGGGATCATAGAGCTCGTTGGCAGTCAGGTTGCCCAGATCTTCCAGCAACGCGGTACCACGGGCGGGCAGATGCACGGCGTCCAGATGCAGGGGGCACTCCACCGTTTCAAACTGTTTTGCCGCCCGCATTCTGCGGTGCTTTTCCACCCGGGCGGCACATTCGGCGTCCCACACCTGCATGGTGGCCAGATAATAGCGCGGCAGAGTGCTGCGCAGTACCAGACTCTCGGCGTATTCGCTTTTTCCGCTGGCCGCCCCGCCGATCACCAGCGTCAGCATTGCGGGGTGTACGGCGTGATGCCGCCCTCCGCAAAGGAATAACAGTGGCCGTATACCGCCAGTGCCATGTCCCACAGCGGGAGGCTGGCCACAGCGCCGGTGCCCTCGCCCAGATGCAGCCCGGCGGTGAGAAGCGGGGCCTTGCCCAGTGCATCCAGCACCAGACGGGCGGCAGGCTCCGAGGAACAGTGACTGGCAAACACTGCTTTGGCCGCGGCAGGGCACAGCCGCACGGCGCACAGGGCCGCCACGCCGCTGATGAAGCCGTCCATTACCACGGGCACGCCTTCCAGCGCACCGCCCAGAAAGACGCCGCACAGCCCGGCAAGATCAAAGCCGCCCAGCTTGGCCAGCACGTCCAGAGGGTCTGTGGGGTCCGGCTCGTTGCGCAGGATGCCCCGGCAGATGGCATCCACCTTGCGGGCCAGCCCTTCATCCGAAAGGCCGGCTCCCCGGCCGGTCATCCGTTCCACCGGCTGGCCCAGCAGCACCGCTGCCACCGCACTGGAAGTGGTGGTGTTGCCAATGCCCATTTCGCCGGTGGCCAGCAGCTGCACACCGGCAGCTTTCTGCTCCTGCACCAGCCGGATGCCCCGGCCGACGGCCTCCACAGCCTGGGCGCGGGTCATGGCGGGACCCTGCGTGAAATCGGCAGTACCGGCGGCAATGCGGCAGTCTGCCACCCCCGGCACCGGGTCTCCGGCTATGCCCATGTCCACGGGCACCACATCGCAGTGGGCAGTACGGGCCATCTGGCACACGCTGGTACGCCGGGCAGCCAGATTCTCCGCCACTGCGCGGGTCACGCTCTGGTCGGTCTGGCTCACGCCCTGAGCCACCACGCCGTTGTCGGAGCAGAGCACCAGCACAGCCCGGCGGGAAACATCCAGCGCCGCACTGCCGGTGAGGGCGGCGGCATCTTCCAGCAAAGTTTCCAGTGCGCCCAGCCCGCCCAGAGGTTTGGCCAACCCGGCCCAGTGGGCGTGGGCGGCGGCGCGGGCAGCTTCATCCGGCGGGGTGATGCCGGAAAGTAAAGTTTTCAGTTCCGTTTCAGTCATGTGTGTTTCTCTTTTGTCGTTGATAGAACTTTGCACCGCTCACAAAACGGCGGGGCAGGGGAGTGCCTGCCCAGTAAAGATGCGGGAAACCAGCGTACAAACTCATGCTTGCAAATCCGCATTCCCACTGTACTTTTTCGCTTTTCCAAACGGAAAAGCCCGAACCATTGTCGGTGGAATCCCAGTGGTGGAATTCGTGAATATACAAATGCTCTCCGGCATGGAACAGCAGGCTGTCGGCTTTGGCGGTCATGTCGGCATAGCCGAACCGCACCAGCCGCCCCACCTTGACGCCTTTGCCGGGCAGAACGCCTGCCATGGGCCAGGCGGTACCGCTGGCATCTTCCAGCGTCTGCCCCAGATACAGAAAGCCGCCGCACTCTGCCACCGTGGGCAGGCCGCCATTTACGGCATCCCGGATGGCATCGCGCATGGTTTTGTTTTCGCTCAGCGGCCGGGCATACAGTTCCGGGTAGCCGCCGGGCAGATACAGCCCGCAGATGTCCTCCGGCAGGGTGGCGTCGTGCACCGGACTGAAGAACACCAGCTCTGCCCCGGCAGTGCGCAGGCAGTCCAGCGTTTCGGCGTAGGCAAAGCAGAATGCATTATCCTGTGCCACAGCAATGCGGACGCCCGCCGTTTGCAGAGCAGGCGGCGGCACCAGGGCAGGAGCCGGTCGTTCGGTCAGCGCTTCCAGCGTTGCCCAGTCCAGATTTGCTTCCAGCGCATCGGCCAGCAGGCCGATCTTCTGGGCAAGATCGGTGATCTCTCCGGCGGTTTTCAGGCCCAGATGGCGGCTCTCCACCACCGCCTGCGGCAGGCGGGGCAGATACCCCAGCACCGGCAGGCCGGTCTCGGTTTCCAGCAGGGGCTTGAGCATCCGGAAGAGCTTTTCGGAGCAGTCATTCAGCAGGATGCCTGCAATGTGGCTCTCCGGTTTGAAATGCACAAGGCCCTGGATCTCTGCTGCCAGCGTCACACTGGCCCCCTTGGGCTGTACCACCAACAGTACCGGCAGGTCCAGCGCATCGGCCAGCTCCCAGGCACTGGCGCGGGTGGTCAGGCCCTGCCCATCGTAAAAACCCATGGCCCCTTCGCACACCACAGCCCCGTGTCCGGCGGCATAATGGGCGTACAGTTCCCGTACCGTATTTTTGGCAGAAAGATAAAGATCCAGATTGTGGCTCTCCACCCCCAGCACCGACCGGTGGAACATGGGGTCGATGTAGTCCGGCCCGCTCTTGAAGGCGCAGGGGCCCATGCCCCGCTTTTTCAAAGCGGCCAGCATGGCGCAGGTGACGGTGGTCTTGCCGCTGCCGGAACGCGGTGCGGCGATGACGAACTGCATCATTTGCGTTCTCCCGTGATCAGAAAAATGGGGTTGTTGGCGGTCAGCAGGTGGAGCCTGCCTGCCGGTCTGGTACGGCTCACGGCAAGCTGGGTCACCTCAGCGGAAAGGCCATGAGCCGTAAGGGCTGCAATGGCGGCGCTCAGGGATTCCAGCGCAATGGCGGCAATGCAGATGCGCGCATTGGCGTTTTTGGCCAGAACCGTGTCCACCACCGCGGCCATGCTGCCCTTGGTGCCGCCAATGAACACGGCATCCGGGGCAGGCAGGGCTTCCAGTGCGGCAGGGGCACGGCCCTCAATGAGGGAGAGGTTCCACGCCGCAAATTTTTCGCGGTTCCGGCGGATGAGGGCGCAGGCGTCCGGCTCACACTCCACCGCATACACATGCCCCTGCGGGGCGGCCAGTGCCAGCTCCACGCTCACGCTGCCGGTACCGGCCCCCACGTCCCACAGGGTATCGGCGGGGCGCACGGCCAGTTTAGCCAGCGCGGCGGCCCGCACTTCCTGCTTGGTCATGGGCACCTCGCCCCGGATGAAGGCTTCATCCGGCAGGCCGGGGGTGCGGCGTTCCGGGTGCACGGCATGTTCTACCAGCAGGACGCTCAGGGAAGCAAAGGCCTGCCCGGCCAGTTCCTGCGCGGTGCCAAAGTGGATCTTTTCGTCGGGCGTGCCAAGGTTTTCGCCCACAAGGGCGTGGGCATCGCCCAGCCCGGCGGCGGTCAGTGCGGCACACAGGGTGGCCGGGGTCTCGGCCCCGCCGGTGAGAAAGAATACGGTTTTATGGTTCATGCAGGCGGACACCGGGTCGCAGGCACAGCCGTGGGCAGAAACAAGAGTCCAGTCCTGCCAGGGGCGGCCTACGGCGGCGGCCAGCAGCTGTACGCTGGAAAGGCCGGGCAGCACCCGGCAGGAGATGCCAAAGGCCCGCAGCATGGGCAGCAGCTGGGATGCGCCGGAGTAGAACCCGGTATCGCCGCTGTACACCAGCGCAATTTCCTCGTCCGGGTGCGCGGCCAGACAGGCCAGAATTTCGTCCGGTTTGTACATGGACTGCCGGTTTCCGGTGCAGCCCTCCGGCAGTGTGGCCAGCAGCCGCTTTGCACCCAAAATGCGGTCGGCACCCTGCAGGGCGGCAAGACCCTGTGCGGTCAGGCTGCCGGGGGTGCCGGAGCCCATACCAATGAGTGTGATCATCCGTTCAGCACCTCCCTGCAGCGGGTCAGGATCTGGTCTGCCGTCTCACCGGTCTCGGCCGGGCGGCGGATCACGATGAGCTGGACGCCGGCGTCGGCGGCAGCCTGCGCTTTCTCGGCAAAGCCACCGGCGGCCCCGCCGTCCTTGGTCACGAGAAAGCGAATGGAGAACTGCTCCAACAGGGCCCGGTTCAGCGCGTAGGAGAACGGCCCCTGTAAAGCAAGGATATTCTTGTGGGGGATGTGCGCGGCCTCGCAGACGGCAATGCCGTCCAGCGTGGGCAGCACACGGGGGTACAGCCGTTCCGGGGCCAGCTGCACAAAGGCAGGCAGCTCCTTGGCCCCGGTGGCCAGCAGGACATTGCCCTGCGTTTGGGCCAGAAAATCCGCCACATGTGCCGCCGACTGGAGCACCATGCTCCCGGCAGGCAGGGGGCTTTGCGCACGCAGCAGCCGGTGATATTCCACCCCGGCGGTGCGGCAGGCTGTGCGGATGTTGCGGGTGGCGTCCACTGCATAGGGGTGGGTGGCGTCTACGCACAGGTCGGCTCCCTGCACAAGGGCGGCCATCTCGTCCGGGGTCAACCGGCCGCAGTGCACCGTGATGCCGGCAAAGCTGCCCTGTTCCTCGCTGCCCAGCGGGGTGGCCACGCTCACCAGAACGTCCGCCCCAAGCTGGGCCAGCTGCCGGGAAAAAATGCGGCCCTCGGTGGTGCCGCTGAACACCACTGCCCTCATACGCGGTACCCCCGCGGCGTGACCATGCGGCCCTGCAGCACCCGGGTGTTGCGGTTGCCGATGTACACGGTGGTGAACATATCCACGGGCGTCTGTTCCAGCTGGGCCAGCGTCAGCACCTGAGCGCTCTGGCCCTCCCGGCCGATGTTGCGCACCAGCCCACAGACGGTGCCCGGGGCCTTGCCGTTTTGCAGCAAGATGCGCACGGCCCGGGCCAGATAGTCCGGCCGCCCTTTGGAAGAAGGGTTGTACACCGCCATGCAGAAATCGCCCATGGCCGCTGCGGCCAGCCGCTTTTCGATGACCTCCCACGGGGTGAGCCGGTCGGAAAGAGAGAGCACACAGAAATCATGGGCCAGCGGGGCACCCAGCACCGCGCCGCCGCTCAGGGCGGCAGTCAGGCCGGGCACCACCTCCACGGTCACGTCCGGGCAGCCTTCGGCCAGCTCCAGCAGGGGGCTGGCCATGCCGTACACTCCGGCGTCACCGCTGCACACCAGAGCCACGGTCCGGCCGCTGTGGGCAGTTTCCAGTGCCCAGCGGCAGCGGTCCAGTTCTTTGGTCATGCCGGTGGCGTAATATTCTTTTTCCGGGTAATAGGGGCGTACCAGATCCAGATAGACCGGATAGCCGCACAGCACCTCGGCTTCTTCCAGGGCGCTCTGCGCCTGTGCGGTCAAAAACTGCGGGTCGCCGGGGCCAAGCCCGACCACATATACGATATCAGCCATTCTGCCACCTCCAGTCCGGGGCATAGGGGCACAGCGCCAGCGCAAAGGTCACACCGCCGCCCGCCTGTTTCGGGATGCGGATGCAGCCGCCGGACGCCAGCACAGCGGCCCGCTCACACACGTTGTCCACCCCGGTGACGCTTTGCACGAAGGGAGATGGTGTGAACGGCCCGGACAGTGCCCGCAGCTGCTCCGCAGAATAAAATGTGATGGGCCAGCCGTGGGCCCGGCAGAACGCCAGCAGCCCGACCTCGTCGGCCTTCAGGTCGATGCTGGCCGCCGCCGTGATGCACGCCGGGGCAAGGCTGTGCCGGGCACAGAAGTCAGTAAAAGCGGCTTCCAACTGCTCGGCACACGTCCCCCTGCGGCAGCCGATGCCCAGCACCCCGATGCGGGGCACCAGATGCAAAGCGTCCCCGGCAGGGGAGAGGGTAAGGGCAAAATCGGCTTCGGCAGGGGTCCGTGCAGGATCCACCCCGGCGGGCGGGGTGCCCTGCACGGAAAACTCAGCGGCAAACCGCACCGACTGCCCGGCCAGCAGCTTGCTGCTGACATGCTTGATGCGCTCCGCTTCCAGCACCGTGCAGTTCTGGTGCTTTGCCCACTCGTCCACCGCAAAAATGCCGTGGGCGTCGGTGGCCGTGGTGATCATCGGAACGGCTCCGCACACGGTGGCCAGTGCACGGGCCAGGTCATTGGCACCGCCCAGATGACCGGACAGCACCGGCACCGCAAAGCGGCCGCATTCGTCCAGTACCACCACCGCCGGGTCCGACGCCTTGCTGCGGCAGTGCGGCGCAATGGCCCGCACCGCAATGCCCACGGCTCCCACAAAAACAAGGGCGTCGCTCTGCGCAAACTGCAGAGCGGTCCACCCGGCAAGGGAGACGCCGCCGCTGCCGCAGCGGTCCACACTGCCGGGCAGGGCGTCTGCCAGCCGCCGGGCCAGTGCCAGACCGGTGTCGGTAAAGGCCAGATAGGCCCGGGTCATTGGTCGGACCCCTTGCGGAACTCGGTGGTAAAACCGGGGTCGTACAGCTTGCTGCGCTCGTACCGGGTGCCAAGGAAATCGCCTGCCACGATGAGCGCTGTTTTGGTGATGCCGGCGTCGTGCACGCTCTGCGCCAGAGAACCCACGGTACAGCGCACGGTTTTCTGCTCCGGCCAGGTGGCCTTGTATACCACGGCGGCGGGGGTGTCCGGCGTGTAGGCACCGCCCTGCAGCAGAGCATCCTGCACCTTGTCCACCAGACCGATGGACAGGAAAATCACCATAGTGGCCCCGTGGGCGGCAAGACTGGCCAGCTTTTCCCGCTCGGGCACCGGGGTGCGGCCTTCCATGCGGGTGATGATCACGGTCTGGCTCACGGTGGGCAGGGTGTATTCGGCATTCAGTGCCGCCGCCGCGCCGCAGAAGCTGGACACGCCGGGCGTGTCATCGTAGGCGATGCCGTCGGCGTCCAGTGCATCCATCTGCTCCCGGATGGCCCCGTACAGGCAGGGGTCGCCGGTGTGCAGGCGCACGGTGATTTTGCCGTCTGTCTCCATGGTGCGCATCACATCCAGCACCTGTTCCAACGTCATCTCGGCGCTGTTGTAAATGGCGCAGCCGGGTTTTGCCAGTCCCAGCAGGGCCGGGTTGACCAGACTGCCCGCATAAATGATGCAATCAGCCTCCTGCAGCAGGGCTGCGCCCCGCCGAGTGATCAGGTCCGGGGCACCGGGCCCCGCGCCTACAAAGTGTACCATAGCAGTTACTCCTTTACCAGTACCGTTGCAAAATATCCGGCCTTGCTGCCATCCTGCGGCGGGCGCGCAGTCGAAAGGTCGGGGAAGATCGTTTCATCCGGCAGGCCGCAGCTGCACACGAGGGCACTGCGGCTCAACGCACCGTGGGCGTCCAGGGTGCCCAGCAGGGCGGGCAGCTGACGCCCGGTTTTCATCAGGACTTTCGTGCCGGGGGCGTCCAATACCTCGTCGGCCCGGCTGCCGGGGGCGATGGTCAGCGGAGCGTCCATGCCGCCGGTAAGGGGCTGGTTCAGCCGGGCTGCTGCCGCGCAGAAGCTGGGCACACCCGCCGCCATCGCGGTGGCATAGCCCTGCGCCTGCAGGATCTCCTGCAGATAGCCAAAGGTGGCATAAATGGACACGTCACCCAGGTTCAGCATGGCCACATCCTGCCCGGCATCCAGAAAGGGCCGCACTGCGCTGGCAGCGGTCTCGTGAGAAGCGCGCAGCACGGCGGCGTCCCGGCTCATGGCAAACTGCAGGGGCAGGATGGTCTTGCCGTCCAGCTCTGCGCCCAGTGCCCGGCGGGCGATGTCCAGCGCCAGCATCTGCCCGGAAGCGGTCTGCGGCGCAGCCAGCACCGGGCACTGCCGCAGCAGACGCACGGCCTGCAAAGTCAGCAGCTCCGGGTCGCCTGGGCCGACGCTGACCCCGTAAAAGGTGCCGGTCATGCGTTGTTCCATTGTTCAAGCAGCTCCTTTGCAGTTTGTGTTGCGCCAAGCGGCCCGTGCTGGTTGGAAAACAGCACTGCACCCACCCGGAAGGCTTCGCCCGCCCGGCGGTCGAGGTGCAGTTGGATGGCATCCAGCAGGCTTTCCAGCACCGGGGTGCGCAGTCCGGCGGCGTCCAGCAGCTCCAGACAGGCGTCGGTGGTGGCGGCGGCGTACAAAGCCGCGCACAGCTCCCGGCTTGCCCCACAGAGGGCGGCATGGGCACAGAACAGCTCGGTGCGGCAGTCGGCCGTGTGGGAGTGGGTGTTCATGATGCCGCCGGCCACCTTGACCAGCTTGCCCACATGGCCCACCAGCAGCACCTGTTCAAACCCGGCAGAAGCCGCCATATCCAGCGTATCTCCGATGAAGTTGGAGGCCTTGACCACCGGGATGGCCGCAAAGGCCGGGTAGGTGTCGTGCAGGTAGTCCAGCCCGTAGTTGCCCGGGGCAAGGATGAGCCGCTTTGGGGTACCGGCCCGCAAAACAGCCTGGTTCATTTCCAGCTGGATGGTGTCCAGGATGGCCTGCTGGCTCATGGGCTCCACGATGCCGCTGGTGCCCAGCACCGAAAGGCCGCCCTCCACCCCGATGTGCGGGTTGAAGGTGCGCCGGGCCACTTCCTCGCCGTTCTGGATGGAAATGGTCACCGCAAAGCCGCCGGTATAACAGGCGGCTTCAGCCTCCCGGCGCAGGGCCTCGGCGATCATCTGCCGGGGCACATGGTTGATGGCGGCAGCACCAACGGGTTGATCGAGGCCGGGTTTGGTCACCCGGCCCACACCTTTGCCGCCGTCGATGCGGATGTCCGTGCAGCCCGGCAGCAGTTCCACTGTGGTGATCACCGGCAAGCCGGTGGTCACATCCACGTCGTCGCCGCCGTCCTTTTCAATGGCGCATTCGGCCCCAGTGTCGGTGCGGCGGCAGAACAGGGGTGCTACCTCCACCACGATGCCCTTTGGGGTGCGCAGGGCCACCGTCTCCGGCGCATGGCCGGTGAGCAGCAGCCGGGCCGCGCCCGCTGCCCCCAGCGCCGCACAGGTGCCGGTGGTGTAGCCGCAGCGCAGCAGCTTCTGCCCGCTGCGGACGTAGTGCTCGAACGTGGGCTTTTGGGGCTTTGCCTGCCCGAACAGGGCCGTGTACTGCGCTTCGCTCAGCGCGTAGAGGGCACGGATATTGTCCGGGGCAAAGGCGGCATCCGGGGTCAGCACGCCGGAAACATGGTCCGGGAACACGCACACCACTGCGTCCGCGATCTTCTGTGCCATGTCCAGCTCGTGCAGGCTCACGATGACCGCAAGGCCCTGTTCATGGGCCAGCTTCTGCAGGATGGTCAGAAGCTCAATCTTGCCCTTGATGTCCAGAAAGGAGGTGGGCTCGTCCAGCAGCAGCACTTTAGGCTGCTGGCAGATGGCACGGGCCAGCAAAACACGCTGACGCTGACCATCACTGATGCAGTTGAAGTCCCGGTCCGCGAGATGCGCAGCTCCGGCAATTTCCAGTGCATCCTGCACGGCCTGCCGGTCGGCGTCGGACAGAATGCCCAGCCGCCCGGTGTAAGGGATGCGCCCGGCCGCGGCAAACTCAAAGCAGGTGGTCAGCTCGGTGCGGCGGGTGTGAGGCAGCATCAGAGCCAGCTTCTGCGCCCGGGCCGTGCCGGTGTAGGCGGTCAGGTCCTGCCCGTCCAGCAGCACAGTGCCGCCCAGCGGGGCCAGCTGTCCGGCCAGTGTTTTGAGCAGGGTGGATTTGCCCGCACCGTTGGGGCCGACAAGGACAAGGATCTGCCCCGGATTTGCCCCCAGTGCAATGCCGGAGGCCAGCGGCGTTTTGCCGTAGCCGATGGCAAGCTCCTGCGTTTCACAGAGAAATTCCTTCATTGTGCACCCTCCCGGTTCCGGCGGATGAGCAGCCCGATGACCACCGGCGCACCAAACACGGCGGTGACCGCGCTGATGGAAAGCTCCGTGGGAGCAAACAGGCTGCGGGCGATCAGGTCGCACAGCAAACAGAAGGCGGCCCCGCCCAGGCAGCAGCCCGGCAACACCACCAGCGGCTTTGCGCTGCCCAGCAGCTGCTTGACCAGATGCGGCACTGCGATGCCCACAAAGGAGATGGGCCCCGCAAAGGCCGTGACACAGGCCGCCAGCAGACTGGAAAGCAGTACCAGCAGCCGGGAAAAACGCTTCACGTTCACGCCCACGCTCTGGGCATAGGCTTCGCCCATCTGGTAGGCGCTCATGGGTTTGGCCAGGCAGAAGGCTGCTGCCAGCGCAGGCAGCACCACCAGTGCCGCCGCCTGTACGTTGCCCCAGGTCATGCCGGAAAAGCTGCCCTGTGACCAGTTGTGCAGGTTGACGATGTTGGAGTCCTGCGCAAATGCCACCACGAACTCGGTGACAGCGGAACAGATGTAACCGATCATGACGCCGCAGATGACCAGAATGCTCATACGTTGCACCCGACGGGCCACCGCCAGCACAAAGGCCATGGCGGCCATAGCCCCCGCAAATGCGGCCAGGATCAGGGTGAGGGAGCTGGTGAGCAGGCCGTGGTTCAGGAACATCACCATCACCAGTGCTACGGCCAGCTTGGCTCCGCTGGAAATGCCCATGACAAAAGGCCCGGCGATGGGGTTGGCAAAAAAGGTCTGCAGCAGATAGCCTGCCGCAGAGAGTGCCGCGCCCAGCAACACCACCATCACGGCCCGGGGCAGGCGCAGCTGGGTGATGATGCCCACGCTCAAA
>OGEQ01001310.1_pt1 | contig 20935 bp, 20 predicted proteins | sample 1570731 | NCBI WGS metagenome assembly OGEQ01 (sample SAMEA2582132, study PRJEB24529) | metagenome | biome: Human gut stool | place: China | collected 2011
TTTGTATAAAAGAATATTTTTTTCTATTTACATTCCTCATAGTTAATATAAAACTTGGATTTTTTGGACTTCCTGGTTTTGGTAAAACTAATTTACATTCCTCATAGTTAATATAAAACGTGGCGTCGCAGACATAGCGAAGCGTAGCCTTTAAAATTTACATTCCTCATAGTTAATATAAAACGAACAGGTTAAATTTTAATGAATTGTTAAAAAATTAAATTTACATTCCTCATAGTTAATATAAAACTACCTATCCCAACATTCGCTTGCGTCACTTATTGGTAATTTACATTCCTCATAGTTAATATAAAACAATAAGTATGATAAAGATATTGTAGAAGTTCATGAACATTTACATTCCTCATAGTTAATATAAAACTTTAACTTTTCTATTGACACCTTGCACTTTCTCAACATTTACATTCCTCATAGTTAATATAAAACATGATGTTCTTAGAGCAGATGATCTTCTTGATTCTCATTTACATTCCTCATAGTTAATATAAAACGTAATGAAACTGGAGTTAGCACAAATGAGTTAAATGATTTACATTCCTCATAGTTAATATAAAACTGCATACTATACTACTCCTCCTTTTTATTCATCTCTATTTACATTCCTCATAGTTAATATAAAACTTTCCTATAGAGTCAATGATTTCTTTCTTAGAGCTTATTTACATTCCTCATAGTTAATATAAAACTTTAAAAGCCCTTATGATTCAAACTATATTTGTAAAATTTACATTCCTCATAGTTAATATAAAACCCCAAATTTCAAAATGCTAAAAGCTAGTAATAGACTCATTCTCTATTGTTAATTTTATCATAAATATTAAAATTTTGCAGTAGACCATCAGTAATGTTTTAGTGTATCAATAAAAATCTCCTTCTAACCATTGATATTACTTGGTTACAGCTAGTATTATAAGAAAATAGATCTACTGCAAAATTAGTTTTATATGAAATTATCATATACATCTTCTTTAGTGTTTCTAGTAAATCCTAACTCTGAATAATTGCATTTATATACTGGAATTCTTTCATACTTTCCTACTTCTAACTCCATAATAAGTTTATTTTTTAAAAGTTCAATATCATATTGCCCAACTGATACTGTAAAACTTTTTATTTTATCTATGGATTTTATTCTATTTATTTTATCTGTTTTTTCATCATTTATAATTTCAAGTAAGCTTTCAATTTCTGATTCATTTTTCTCATAAATACATTGAGGTATTATATCAAAAGATATTATATTTCTAAGTTTAACATCTTTCTTGTCTACTTCATATGGATTAAGTCCACTAACATAATCAAAAAATTCTGTGTATTTTGACCAATAATCACTTCCCTTTATATTCTCAGTGGTTAATGTTCTATTTATAATATTTACTTTTTCCTCTTCTGATAAAATACCATCTACGTTTCTTAATGCTTCTTTTGATAATTCATATATTTTTTTATCTATAAACCCCTTATCTCCATTAGTTAATAAATTTCTCTCTATTTGTAAGAAAACATAACAGTTATAGTCATAAGCAGGCTTAACCCCTTTTCTATTACATCTACCAAGTCTTTGGAATAAAGCATTTATATCTGATAGTTCTGTAAATAAATAGTCAAAATCAATATCTAAACTAGCTTCTACAATCTGAGTTGATATCCATATACCATCTCCAATATGATTAGTTTTCCCAAACTCTAATATTTGCTCTTCTTTATAAGCTCTGTCTCTTTTTATAAATTTACTATGTAAAATATTTAAATTATCTATATTTTTATCTTTTAGTTCATTGTAAATTTCTTGAGCCTTTTTTATCGTATTGCATACAACTAATATTTTATTGCTTATTTTCTTCTCTTTATTATCAATGTACTTATTATAAATTACATCTGCATTTATCTTATCATCATATATTTTTAAATTATGCCTTTTTAATTCATTTACAAATGTACCTTCTACAAAGCCTAATTTATTATTATCTTCTAATAATAAATCTTTAACAAAAGGAGCTAAGGTAGCTGTTAAAATTGCAACTTTTCCTCCTAGCCTTATTATTGTTTTTATTCCTAATATTAAATAAGCTAATAAATCAGCGCTATACATCTGTATTTCATCTATTACCACTTTTGAATATGATAAAGTAGCTAATTTCACTTCATAGCCCTTATACTTAAATACAAAATCAAATATTTGATCTAATGTTGCTATACTAATAGGAATAGATAGTTGTTTTCCTTCTCTATGATGATCTAATACTATGTTTGTATCTTCATTTTGAGAAATGTAATATGATAAAGAATCTGAATGAATTAATGCAACTTTATGCTTTTCTTCATTGTTATTTTCTTTTACTATACCATTAGATACTCTATCATATATAGCATTTATGGCTGTCTTTAATGGAAGAATAAAAAAACCTTTATTATTTCCAATCCAATGCAGCCCTGCTTCAGTTTTACCCATTCCAGTTTGGGCAACAACCATTATATTATTATCTCTATTATCCTTAGCAAACTGTTGAAGTTCATTCCATTTAGCCTCTTTATTATCTATCTTCCAAGAATTTAATAGTCCCTCTAAACTTTCTTCTAAAAAATCATTTTTATACTCTATTTCAGTATTTCCACTTGCACTAAAATCACATTTATTTAAGAAGCCTTTTATTAAAATAGCTTCATCATCATTCATAATATCTCTTATCTTTTTAGGTAAGCTTCTTTTTATTTTGCAAACATCAAACTCTTTTAACAAATCATTTATTAAGGAAGTTTTGTTGCTCAATACTTCAAGTCCATTACAATAATAATGGTGATATAATACGGCGAAACATACCTTATAGTAGTCTTCTTTACTATGAAATTTATTTGGATCTATAAAGTAAAGAGAAAGCACATTGTGTGCTATCTCTTTTTCCTCATTAAATTTTGTTTCATTTTTTATTCTATTTTGGAACTCCCTATTCACCTTTCCATAATCATGATATTCACATGCAATTTTAGTTAAATTATATATAGATTCCTTGTTTATATAACCTAAATCATTTAAAAATTCTAAGTTATTTAATAAATCATCTGTGTGCTCTCTAACAGTTTTCTTTTCTTTAATAATTTTATCTTCTTTAATAATTTTATATAATTTTGCAGTAAACTTACTTAAATCCATTTTATTCACCTATTAAATAAAGTTAACAATGTAACTCTCTTCTTCTCCCAAATCATAATATACATTATCAACTTTTTTTCTAACAACATAGTTTGATAAATATACGACTTTTTTCTTTTTAAATACCCTCTTTTTATCCAATATTTCATAATTTTTATTAAGTAAATATTTAGTTCCATTACATTCTTTACTATCACTTAAGTTTCTAGAACGAATTATCTTTCCTTTAACTAGGTCATAATCTACATATGCTGAATTTGTGTTTACTATCCTGCGTTTCAGCTCTTTTCCCTCTTCCACTAAATCTACTATTTTAACTTCCTTTATATCAACAAAATCTTCACTTCTACCTATTGATTTTAGGTTATATATATTTTCTTTTATATCTAATAAAGTATTTTCATCCTCACATCTTACATGAATAATTAACTTTACATTATATAAAGTTTCATAATATTTTAGTGAAGTTGTTAAACTAGCAAATTTTGAGTAAGGTTCATTATAATTTTTCTCTTTATAATCATCAAACTCACTTTTTAATCTTTTTTCTAAATTCTTTATTTGAATTTCTCTCTTTTTAATTAATTCAAGCTTTTCTTTATTGTCCTTTAGTTCTTTCTTTTTAGATGATAATGTCTTTTTTCTAAGCTTTATTAAGTTTAAAACTTCTTTAAGCTTACCTCTGCTAAACTCGTCTATTTTATCTTTTAAATCCTTTAAGTTTCTATATTCTTCTAATAACTTCTCATTATAAACTTGAATAGTTTTGCCCTCTCTAAAACTATTGCCTTGAGATTTTAAAGCCTTTGCAACTTTATCAAAGGAATTAGATAAATATTTTCCATTTCTTAGTTTAACTAATATTCCTCTGTCATCCATGACAGTATTTAAGAAACAGTAATCAGTATATGGTTCTAATCCCATTGATTCATAAGTTCCCTGTACGCTTATATCCATAGGCTTGTATTCCTTATAATTGCAAGCATTATGGATAGCTCCTATAACTGTTGAAAAAGGTGGGAGAGGATATGTCATTTTATTGACAGTAGTTTCCTCTCTTCTATAATTTGCACTATTTTGTGTTAATATGATTCTTAAAGCTTTCATATCTTAAACACCGTAGTATTTTCTTACTTCTTCCTCTAAATTGCTAAAGAATTTGCTTACTGTTAGAGGTTTAAGTTCTTCCTTAATTTGAACTTCGTTTTCAAAATTTCCACCTTCTAAAAATCCAACATAGCATCCATTATTTATTCTATCTTTAAGCTCTTCTGTAATTTCTAATTTATCATTTTTAACCTTAACTAAGTTTTCAAAATAGTGAGTTTTTCTGTTTATAATTCCTCCAACTACAAATATAGGTTCTGCATTATCTAAGTTTCCTTTTACTATTAAAGAAAGATTTTTAACAGCATCTAAAATAGCATTTACCCTATATGCTTTTTCCTCTGCACTTGCTTCTTCTGAATCAAAGTTTTCATCTCTACCTATCATATCAAGATCTATTGTTAAACTATATATTTTAAGTGATTTATCAAATTCATATTGATAAGGCATAAGTCCTGCTTTTTGGGCATTCCCTTGCAGATTTATATTATTATGTTTAGCATAATTTGTTGCAAGATATAAATTATTATGGAATCTATATTCATTTATGAATTCATCACATGATACTGCATCAGTTAAATAGAATGAACTTTTTCTAACGTAAGTATTATCTGATGTATTCATATATCCACCTTCTAATGCTCTACAGTTAGTTACATTTAAATCCTTTGATACAACCTTTTGATTAACCTTTTTATCAAGGCTTGTCTCTAAATCATCATATAAACCACTTTGAACCATTATTGCATTTTTAAGGCTCTCTTTACTTCTAGCTGCATAAGTCTTTCCATTTTTAAATACCTTTTGTACTGAAGATATATTACCTAATCCTTCTCCATAGTTTGATGTCATGTTTGCTATTACTGTTAAAGTTACTGACTTTCCTTTCATTACTTATCTCCTCCATTTTCTTTATTACCCTCTTTGTTAAGTGCATTAATAAATGTATATGCTAAATTCTTATTATTTTCAAAATCTTCAAATAAATCATAAGCAAAGTCAAATACTACTCCTGAGAAAGAGGATAATTGTAATAGTATTTCACAAAATCTATCCTTATTTTTAAAAGTTACTGCACTTATTAATTTTTGCTTATAACTATTTAGCTTATTTTCTTCTAATTTTTCACTTACCCTTTTAGCAGAAGCATAGGCACTTTTCATATTTTTAGTCATTTCACTACCTCCCTCATAAATTAAATTATTTATAGCAATTAAGGTTTTTATATTATAAGAATGATTGTTTTTAGATTTAAATAAGAGCTCAATAATAGAATCCATTCTAATACCATTTAAAATTCTATTAACTACTTCTGGCTCCATATATTTAGGATTTTTTTCATCATCTCTATACCAAAACTTTATACCTTTATAGTCAAAGTCATCACTTTGTTTAAAGATGTTTATAGCTTTTTCTCTTACATATACTGTTTCATAATAATTTTTATCTCTGCTTTTAAGTATGACCTCAACATCAAAGCCAATGTACTCAGCTGACTCTTTCATATTTCCAAACAAAGTTGTTCTTGTATTTTCACTATTTTCAATAAATGAATTGCTTTTTTTAAGCTCTTTTATTGAAACATTGTTGTTTATAAAAAATGCATCATAAGATTTTGAAAAAGCAAAAGGAATAAAGTCAAATATCTTTTCATCTTTAAATTCAAAGGTATTATTATCCCAATAATATCCTAAGCTCTTTCCCTTTTTACCCATATCAGCACAATAATTTACTAATCTACAAACTTTATTGTTATCACTAAATAATAAATTCTCATTTGCAAAATTAGAATAAAGACTTTTACCTCTTCTGTAAGTTTCTTTTATAAGTTTAAGTCTATTTTTTTCAATTAAATCTAAGATTTCTTCTTTATTTTCTCCTGTATATTTTATTTTTCCAAATATACTCTTCATAGCTTGATTAGCTTTTAACTTATCATTTATAATAGAAATTTCATCCTCTGATAATTCATCCTTTAATAAAATATTCTCTACAACCTTATGGTGCATGGCATCTTTAAAATATTTTTCTACAAATAACAAATAATTTTCTTCACTTATATAATTGCTGTTATATCTAAGATAGTCATCTTCAAATTCATATAGTTCACTTTTATCTGCTACTCCATTTTGATAGAGAAAATCAAAATATTTAATTAAACCCACGATAGTTGCACTTTCTCGCCAATCTCCACTTTCCAAAGTACAATCAAAAACTTTTTCCTCCATACTCTTAAATCACCTCCCAGTTTTTAAATTAAATCAATGCTTCCCAAACCAGAATTTCTTCTACACCCTAATCCTAATTCTTTTAGTAAGTTTAAATCATCTTTATCTCCTCTTAAGTGAAATACTCCAGAGTAAGAATTAAAGTATATATATTTCTTATTAGTCTTTTCTTTAAAGCCACTTATTTCTTCCTTTACCACTACCTTTTTCATCTTTAAAGGAGTGAATACAAGTTCCTCTTTTAACCCATATCCTCTAAAAGATTTAAGAGATAGGTTTGCAAAGTAATTAAGCTCTTTATTATAATTTTCATCTTCAATTTCAAGAGCTTTATTATTAGCATCTTTTATAAATATTGGTGATAAAGTTTTAAATATAGCTTCATTTTCTTCTAATTTTCTTTCTTTTTCTATTCTTACAGATGTTTTTTCAAAGTCACCATATTCCTTCATTTTCATAAAACCATTAAAAAGAACCATGTTTAGTTTAATATCTGGAGTAGAAATTACTATTTTAACTTCTCCTTCAACATCTACAAAATCCCTATTAATTTTATAGTCTTTAAAAAACACACTAAAAGTAAATGGCTTGGTTTTCTTAGTTTTCTTACCCTCATAAAAAAACATCTCTTCAAAATAACTTTGATCAAAATCAGAAATTATCTTTTTTATCATACTTAAAATAAACATTCTATATGATAAAGAGATTTTTTTATTTTTCATTTTCCCAGCAACTAAAATTTTCATATTTTCACCTCCTATACTTTCCTAAATTTGCTACATCTTTATTTTAATACTATATTTATCCAATTTCAACCCTTTTATTGGATTTTAATTAAATATATACCAAGTATATTTTCTAAACATTTTAAAAATCAACTGATAAAGTATAACTTTAAGCAAATAAATTTTTATATTAAAATAAAAAATCGCCAATCTCATAAATGATTAGCGATTAATTATAATATTCCTCATAGTTAATATAAAAATATATTTTTAGGAAAGTATAGGTTTTACATTCCTCATAGTTAATATTCTTAAATTATAGCATATATTAACTTAATATAACATTATAATTAATAATATATTTTTAATTAACCTAGAAATATTCTAATAAAAGACAAATCATTAAATCATATTATAAAAACAAATCATCACAATTTTTTTCAAATCCTATTATATCTTTTTCTAAATTATTAGGATTTTTGACTCTATAAATATATAGAGAGTCCTCATCCTTAATAAAGTCTTTATTTATTTCAGATAAGCATTTATGTAATTTAGCTTCTGTTATTTTCCCTTCAAATACTGAGTTTTGAGTCCAAATTAAATATTTTTTCAAAATCTTTCTTACTCTATTTACTCTCTTTTCACCTACATCATAAGTTAATATTACAAACATAAATTCACCTCACTGTATATCAACCTTAACTATCTCTATAATTATTTACCACCAAGCTTTTAAAGGTTTATAGTCCTCATCCCCTAAGAGCATTTTTATTAACTTATAGCACTCTAACCTTATTAATCCTCTATATGAAACATTTCTATTTAAAGTTCTGTGTCTTACAGTAGTTGATAATTTATTTTCATACTCTTTTATAAATTTCTTTCTTCCATTTTCATTTAAATAGCAAATTCCTTCATCAGTATCAAAATCACTTTTCTTAATCATTCCCTTATTTATCATATTAAAAATGACACTATCTACTATTAAAGGCTTAAATATCTCTGCTAAATCTAAACTTAAAGAAAATCTCTTTGTTGATGGCTCGTGTAAATAACTTATTGTTGGATCTAATTGTGTTTTATAAATTTCACCCAAAACAGTGGTATACATCATACTATTTCCAAAGGAAATCAATGCATTTATGGGATCGTTAGGTGGTTTTTTCTCTCTTTTATTAAAATGAAAATCATTTTTTAAGAAAGCATTATATGATTCATAATATTTTTTTCTTGCTCTACCTTCAGCTCCCATAACCTCTTCAATTGTTTTTGCTTCCTTCATAATCTTTCTTTCATTTTCTATTGCTTTTACAAATTCAGATGTTTTCTCTTTATATCTTCTAAGATTTCTTAATATATGATGCATAGCAGAATCTATAAAAGTCTTTGCTATAGCCACCCTAAATTCATAGTTATCATACGCTAAAGCTTGATTTACTAATAATACTCCAGAAACATTTTTCTTCTTAGAGTAATATGATCCACTATAAAATCCATAATAGTTATATATACTTATAAGAACACTGTATCTTGATATATAATTTAAAAACTTTGTATTTAAGTCAACCTCTCCGAATATATGAAGTCTTTCTATATCTTCAATTGGTAAACCTTTTTTATTACCTTCAAAATCTTCAAAGTAAATAGTATTTTCCTTTCTTTTAATCCTTCCATTAGAAAAAATATAGTAATCTCTTCCCATATTAATCCCTCTCCCCTGCATAACAAAACTCATAATATGCACATTTTTTGCAATAAGGTAATTTCTCAATCTTTGGAGGCTTTTTTCCCCTTAGAATTTCATTTATTTTAAGTAAAGTTTCTCTTATCCTATTTTCATCATCTTCAGTCAATTCAACTTCTTCAATTCTTTTTTCCTTAACATAATGTATGGCTCCTTTTTTATTTATTCCTATTTGCTTTAAGTAAAAAAGATAATATAAAATCTGCATTCTATCTGAAATTTTCATTTTGCTTGATAACTTTACTTCTTTTACAGTTTCATTTTCCATAATGTCTAATTTTATAATGTCATCTACAAGCTTTTCTTTGTGACTATTTGACCTTATATAAGAATTTTCATGTACTACTTTTCCATGTAAAACCCTATCGCTATTATCTTCCATTGAAATCCCCTTATCAAAGAGCCATAATTTTCTTTTACAGACAAAATAATAATTAAACTTTATTCCTTGTACTTTTAAATTCTCAAAATCAAACTCCATAAAATCACCTTTTAATCTAAATTTTATAAGTCTATATAAACTCATAAAAAAATCCTCAATTAAAGATTAACATTAATTGAGGACATATATTGTACCTATTAAATTTTTAATATAAATTATTTATAATTTTTTGAACACTTAATCTAACTTCTTCTTTTATTTCAAGAGGCTCTATTATTTTTACATACTCTCTCATGCTTAAAATCCACGAAATAATTTCTGGAAGTCCTTCCATAGTGGCCTTAAATAATATTTTACCATTTTCTAATTCAATAACTTCTTGATTATCGACCCAAATTTTCTCTTTTATAGTATTAGCTATAGGTGGAGTTATTTCTAAAATTAAATTATACTTTTTACCTCCAAATATCCCAATGCTATTTTTCTTATTGTTTTCTATTAGTTTATCTACATCTAATGTTTTTTTGAAAATTTTATTGCTTATATGATATCCCTTTATTCTTATTAACTTAAAATATCTTACTTGATTTTTTGAAAGACAATTAGCAATTACATATTGCTCACCTTTAAAGGTAAATATTTTATAAGGTTGAATAGTTCTCTTGCTTACCTCTCCATTGTTCCCACTATACTCAATAAAAACCTCTTTATTAGAAATTATGGCTTCAAAAATTACATCTATCATTTCTTGTAATTTATTATTTATTGGTAAACTTCTTCCGTAAGGGATTATGCTATTAGTTTTTTCATTATTGGAATTATGTCCTTTTTCAATGGAATAATTTATTTTATCTATTGCTCTCTTTAGATCTTTATTGCTTTCTAAAGAGAAATCCTCTAAAGCATCTATAGAATACTTTAGTAAATTTATTTCATGCTCATCAAGTAATTCTTTTATGGGGATATATTTATCTCTCAATATATATCCTCCATCAATTCCTGATTTTGACTCTATATAAAAAAATTCTGATAATGCTTCTTTATATCTCTTAACTTGTTTTTCACTTACTTCTAATTCTTCTGCAATCTCTTTAACCTTTAATTTTCTGCCACTCCTTAACATCATAAGCATTCTTAAAGTATTCCCTAAAGTACTCATCTTTTTTATTCTCCCCTTTAGATATAGTTTATTAAATAATACATAATAATCATATTTATACTGGCTAATTTTACTGAACTTTTATATCTAGTGTATAAAATAACTTGAAATTATAATTTAAACCTAAATATAATTTATTTAATTTTAAACTTATATAATGATACTTACCTATCTATATTAAAACTTTAGTTTCTCTAACACTAATTAAGCTTATATAATAGCTCTTGTCCTAAATTTATTTATATTTTCTAGTCTACATTTAAAATTTTGGAGAAATACTTCTTACTTCTTTTTGTTGAAATGGTTATTTTGAAGGGACTTTTGTCGTAGCCTTCTACAATGATGTTTCCTGATTTATCTCTGTAAGCTACTTGTATGTTTTTAAAGTAGAAAATGTAGTAGCCAAGTATAATTCCATCTTTAAAGGAGCCTGTTGCTCTATTTAGTGCTTCATTTCCAAATATGAATTTAACTTCTTTGAATTATGCATTTAAGCACTCTCCCTCACATACTGAACTATTTCCTTAGCCAGATCATCATTTAAACCATTGCTACAGTTTAGTCCTACTTTGTGTTTTTTCTTGGCCATTGTAATGTGGTAAACATCCTTATTTTTTGTTTTATTAATGCTAAAATCATCTAAATCCTCAAAGCCTATTTCACTTAAGGTTTCAATGTGTTCTCCCTTTTCAAAATCATTTATCTTTACTTTTAAGTAAATCTTTCTATTTTCTATTTCAAAAATAACTTTTCCAGCAGGTATACCACATACAGGTAAAGTGTAATATGTAAATGGAGCAATGTTTGTATAAAAAAATTGCTTTACTAACTCCTTGTTATCTAAATATAATATAAATTTAAATTTTTTATTGTTATTCATAATAGTTACCTCTTTAATATAATTAATTTTATTATTTATTAGTATTATTGCTAAGCTTTGGGAACTGTTTAGTTGATACAAAACTCTTCTTTGACTCTTCAATTATCTTATTAAACACATCTTTATATTTAACTGGATATTTATAAATAAATGTATTTACATCATCCCCCTTAATGCTAATATACCCATAATGATATTCCATAAAACCATCTTTCTCTACAGTAAATGAAAATGTATTTCCCTCTTGATTCTTATTTATAACTTTACCTTCTTTTTTAAAAGTCTCAATTAAGTTTTCAAATTCTTCTTTAGCATCATTCCCCATATTATTCATATATGAACCTAGTGAAAACTCCATTTGCTTGTCTTTACTTTTAAGTGTTATTCCAAATTCCAATTCAGGCATTTCTTTCTCTTGAACTTCAAAAAAATTAGGATATTTTATTGTATCGAATTTTGTAACTAAAGTGTTATATTCCCACTGTCCATTAATACTTCCAAGTTTTAAAGGATTGTCTCCTATAATAACGCCATAAAGCATTTCATTATTCTCAACTTCTCTATAATCCTTTATTTCATTAAATTCTAATGGGTTTCCCCCATTATAATTAAGCATGATTTTAGCCATTTTAAGATTTTTAGGTATAGTTATAATTCCATTATTTACACTAACACTCTCATCTAATTTAGGATTTCTTTCTTCTTTTTTAGTATTATCTTTTTCCTCTTTCATATTTTTCTTATTTAAATCTTCTTTATCTCTTTGTTCATTTTTATCCTTATTATCCTTTGTATCATTTTCTGAATCCTTTGATTCCTTTTTATCCTTATTATCATTTTTAACTTCTTCTTTATTATTCTTTTCCTTACTAGAAATATTAGAGCTGTTTTCATTGTCACTTATTTCTTTTTGATTGTTTGTGCCACAACCAATAAATGCACCGCTTAATATTCCTATTGAAAGTAATAGACTTACTAATTTTCTCATAATATCCTCCTATATTTAACAACCTATTAACATTATATAACAGTTTTGTTAATAAGTTAAGTTTATTACTCTTTGCAAATAAAAAAATATAGAGAAAGCTATGAACTTGAAAATGCTCTTGTAGAAATAGATATTAACGATAAAAGCTTCTGCCCTTTCCCTTATATTGAAATAGAAACAGATTCCATTGAAAATTTAGAAAAGGTTGTTACTTCTCTTGGATATACTTTAGAAAATACTACTTCTCAAACTATTTATGATATTTTAGCTGAAAGAGGAATAACTGGAAGTACTCTTGGAAAATAATAAGTTTAAAATGTATACTATTATATAAAAATAGCTAGATATTGGATAATTCCAGGTAATCTAGCTATTTTTATTACTTATATATCACACAATTATCTAAGCATAGTCTAATGTTAAAATTGCAAACTTTTATTTTGTATATCTACACTTTTGAAATATACTATATTTGATCTAATTTACTATATTGTTTTACTTCATCCCATGTTGGAATTGATTCTAATGCACCTATTCTTGTAGTTGTAATTCCTCCAACTAAATTAGCTGTTTTTATTATATCTTCTATGCTTTTATTAGGAATATCAAGCACTTGTGCAATAACAGCACCTATAAAAGCATCACCAGCACCTGTTGCATCTACCATTTTCATTTCGTTTGTTGGTATTAATATTTGTTTTTCTTTAGTTGTAAGAAGTGCACCTTTTTTACCTAAAGTTATTATTAAGTTTTCACAACCTAAATCTATTATATATTTAGCTGCTTCTTCTATGTTTTCCATGCCACTTATTAAACATGCTTCTTCATCACTAAGTTTAACTATTTTACTGTCTTTTATAAAGTCTTTACAGCAACTTACAAAAGTATCTTTATCTTCACCAAATAAAGCGTCTCTGTAGTTTGCATCAAAAGTTATTATCTTATTATTTTTTAATGCATAGTCTTTTAGCTTGTAATAAGTATTCTTTAATTCTCCTTCAAGAAATGCTGTTGCACTTCCAAAATGGAATAAATCGAATTGATCAAGATTATTCTTTATTTCATCAAAAGTTAAATCTGAGTCTGCATTTCTCATAAACTTAAAATCTCTATCCCCATCTTCTTTAAGTGAAACAAAGGCTAATGTAGTGCTTTTATCTTTTAATTTAATCATCATTTCAGTATTAATATTATTTTTCTTAAAGGTTTCCTCTAAAAACTCCCCAAAAAAATCATCTCCAACTGTTCCACAAAAATATGCATCTGCTCCAAGCTTAGATATTGCAGCAGCAACATTAGCTGGTGCACCTCCAGCTTTTCTAATAAATCCACTTGTATCTTTTAAAGCTTTTCCATGCTCATTAGATACAAAATCAATTAATGCTTCTCCAGGGCAAAGTACTTTTTTCATATTCCATTCCTCCAATAATATGCTAGATAAGAGTACTACTATTTTAAAAATGCGGTACTCTTAAACTTTTTCAATTTATAAAATAATATCAGGATTATTTATCTCAAATATTTCCAATTCACTAATATTATCATATTTAATGTATGATTGCATATTGTATACTACATTTGTAATTACATACTTTCCACCATTTATAAAGATTTCAATTATTCCGTTATCTACAAATATGTCTAACTCGTATATTCCATCTAATTTAGATGATTTAAATTTTACTGCTTTAAAATCAGTTTCTACAAACACACTGCTTCTATCAACTGCTATGCTATCATCTTCTACACATATTTTGTATCCTCCAATATTTATATGACTTTCTTTGTTTAGCTTTACTTTTATTCTGCATGGATTATTAATATCAAAATCTGATCTATTTATTTCTTTTGTAAATAAGTTTTGTATATTTTCTGTAACTACAAAATGTACTTTATTATCTATTACATTTATTACTCTTGGAAGAGTCATCATACCTATCCATTCTTCACCTTCAAACTTCTTAGGCATACGAACCCAGCCAATTAAAATTCTGTTTCCATCTTTGTCTAAAGTTGTTTGAGGTGCATAAACATCAAGCCCTTCATCTAAATAATTATATCCATTTGTTATTTTCATTTCACAAGTTTCTTCATCAAAATCTACAATTGAGTAAATAGAATTATTTGTATAGTTTATCCCATCATTTGTTATATGTTCAGGAGATATAATTAAAATATATTTTCCATCTACATTAACTAAATCTGGACATTCCCACATATCACCTATACTTTCATCGTAGCAACGGTTTTTGTATTCCCAAGATTCTCCGTCCTTACTTGTGTAGAAAAGAGCCTGTCCTATATATCCTTCTACACCTTCTTTTTCAAACTTACTTCCAACTATCATTGAATATCCATCTTTATATTTCCAAACCTTTGGATCTCTTGTATGAGTTTTATTACCTAATTTTCTATCAGTTATAGGTGGAATAACAACTTTTTTATCATTAAAGTTATCAAATGTATATCCATCCTTACTTTCTATTTTCACTTGACACGCTTCAAATGATTCATTATCATATGGTTTATGAATATTTTCATCTTCAGTCCTTAAATATTTAATTCCAGTATAATAAAATTGTAGTTTATCATCTTCTATTAATGCTGTTCCTGAGAAACATCCGTTACTGTCAAATTTCTTACTTGGGAATAATGCAATACCGTGATGTTCAAAATTTACTAAATCCTTACTAGTTGCGTGTCCCCAATGTGTAGTTCCCCACTCTGCAGCATATGGGAAGTATTGATAGTATAAATGATATTCTCCTTTATAATATATAAATCCATTAGGATCATTTATCCAATTTTTAGGTGATGTAAAATGTAATTTAGGTCTTCTCATTAATTTCCCTCCTAGTTCTCTAAAGTTAGAGTATTTCTTAATTTTAATATATTTTTTTAATTATGATCTAAAGTTAGGGTATTTCCTAAGTTTAGTATATTTTCTTCAGTATCCAAGTCAAAGAAATGAACTTTATTTACATTGATTACAAATTTGAATTGCTCTCCAATTTCCTTTACGTCTTCTTTTCCTACTCTTGCTACTGCTGTAGTGTTTCCTATTTTAAAATACAAGTTATTTTCATTTCCCATGATTTCTGTATTTTCTATAGCTGAAGTAATAATACTGTCTTCAAATAATCCAATATTTAGATTATCAAGCTTTATATCTTCAGCTCTAAATCCCATACATAATTTGCCTTGTCTGTTGTTCATTCTTTTTAATATTCCTTTTGGAAGCGTTATTTTGCTTCCATTTTCTAATATAGCTTTATTTCCTTTAACTTCAACATTAAGAAAGTTCATTTGTGGTGAGCCTATGAAGCTTCCAACAAATTTGTTTCTAGGATTGTCATATAAGTCCATAGGTGTTCCTATTTGTTGTATTATTCCATCTTTCATAACAACAATTCTATCTGCCATAGTCATAGCTTCAACCTGATCATGGGTAACATAAATTGTAGTACTTCCAAGTTCTCTATGCAATTTACTTATCTCATTACGCATACTGACACGTAATTTAGCATCTAAATTACTTAAAGGCTCGTCCATTAAGAATACTTTTTGATTACGTACTATTGCTCTTCCAAGTGCAACCCTTTGACGTTGTCCTCCAGATAAATTCTTAGGCTTACGCTTTCTGTATTCTTCTAAACCCAAAATCTCAATTGCCCAGTTTACTTTTTTCTTTATTTCATCTTTTGGAGTTTTAATATTCTTTAATCCAAAAGCTATATTATCTTCTACTGTCATATGAGGATATAATGCATAGTTTTGGAACACCATAGATATTCCACGTTCTCTTGGCGGCGTATTATTGACTATATTTCCATCTATTGAAATAGTTCCTCCAGTTATTTCTTCAAAACCTGCAAGCATTCTTAAAGTTGTTGATTTACCACATCCTGATGGTCCTACAAATACTATAAATTCTTTTTCATCTATGGATAAATTAAAATCAGTAACTGACTTCTTTGTTGCATTCTTATATTGTTTTTCTACATTCTTAAATTCTATAAAACCCATTTTTATCGCCTAACCTTTCTTTTATTTATATAAATTTTAGCCCTCTTTTGATCCTGATGACATTGCTCCTTCTACTAATTGCTTAGAGAAAAGAGAATATACTATTAATATTGGTATTGTAACCAGTGTTATAGTTGCAAGTACCTGACCTGTTGTAACATTATCATTTGCAGTAATTGAATTTAATCCTATTTGAACTGTCAATAAATTGCTTGATGTAAACACCAATGATGGCCATAAAAAGTCATTCCATATTCCTAAGAATGTGAATACCCCTACTGTTGCTACTATAGACTTTGACATAGGTATAACAACTCTGAAAAAATATTTTAATGGACCACAATGATCTAGCTGCGCTGCTTCATATAAATCATCTGGAAGCTTCATAAATACTTGTCTAAATAAGAATATGTTAAACGGACTTACAATCATAGGAAGAATATATCCAACTACAGTATTTAATAGTCCTGCTTTTGCAATCATTAAAAAATGAATAATACTTATAGTTTCCATAGGTACAATCATTAATAGTAGTATTATAAATACCCATACTTCTTTAAATGGAAAATTTATTTTTGCTAAAGCATATCCTGCTAGACCATTAACTATAATACTTAAAACTATAAGTATTGCTGCATAAACTAAAGTATTAGTCATATATCGCATTAAACTGCTGTTTGTAATAATAGTTATATAATTTTCAAAAAAGTTATCAAAGCTAAGTGGTGGAAGAAATGCTGCTATACTGTTCATATCTTGTGTTATCATAGCATCTGATTTAAAAGAATTTACAATCATCCATATAATAGGAAATAAAAACAATAGTGATAATGCAAGCATAAAAACTATAAGAATTCTATTAAAAATTTTTCCTTTATTTGAAAGCATATTAATCCTCCTTTTTGTTTGTAAGTTTATATTGAATACCTGCAAGTGCAATTACTATAATTGCAAATACAATTGCCATTGCTGAAGAATATCCCATATCCCAATTAACTGTACCAGTATCATAGATATAGTACACAAGTGAATATGTAGAGAAGGCTGGTCCTCCTCCTGTCATCACCATAGGCTGAACTAATAATTTAAATGCTCCTATTGTAATTGTTAATAATATATATATTGAAATTGGTTTAAGCTCTGGAACTGTTACATTCCAAAATTTGCCCCATCCACTTGCATTATCAATTTCTGCTGCTTCATATAAACTAGGAGAAATAGCCTGCAAGCCACCTAGAAATATAATCATCTGATATCCCATTCCTTGCCATATACTTAATGCTGATATAGAATTAAGTGCTTGATCTTTACTGAATATAAATGGCTGAGATGATATTCCAATAGCATTTAACATATTATTTAATATACCTTCAGGGCTATAAATCTGCATCCACAAAGTTGATACTACTGCAAGTGACATTACTACTGGAATAAAAAATGCTATTTTGAAATATTTTTTACAATGAGTAACTTTATTTATGCCAAGTGCTAAAAGTAATGCTCCTCCCATCTGCAATGGTACAACTACAAGTGCAAATTTTATTGTATTAAAAAATGCTTTTCCAAATAACTCATCGTTAAATAATCTTGTATAATTTCTAAGTCCAACAAACTTAGTTGCGCTAGGATTTAATGTAAAAAAGTCTGTAAAACTAAATATCAAAGTTAAAATCATAGGAATAAACAAAAATAATGTTAGTAACACTAATGCTGGACCAAAAAAAGCCATTCCCATTATCTTTTCTCTTATCTTATTCATTACTTTCCACCTCCAATTATATTAATCTTGATAACGTATTAACTTATCTTCTATTCTTCTCATTGTTTTATATAACGATTCTTCTGGTGTTTCATCATTTAATAGTACACCTTCAATAGCCTGCTGATATGATGTACTTATCTGAGGATAAGCTGGTGATTTTGGTCTTGGATGACCATAGTTAACAAGCTGATAATATGCTGTTTTAAATAATTCATCAGTTTTAAATGCATCAATATTTTCATAAGCTTCAAATGTAGATGGTAAATTACCTGTTAAGTTATACATATCTATGCCACTTTCTGCATTAGTTAAAAACTTGATTGCTTCTTTTGCAGCCTCAGGGTTTTTACAAGTTGTAGTTGTTGCAAAAGCCCATCCTCCTGTTGGTGTATACTTTTCTCCATTCCAATCATTTCCCACTGGATATGGTGCTATTCCTAAATTAAAATCTGGATAGTTATTTCTTATATTTGTAATAGCCCATGCTCCATCAAATTTAAATGCAGCTCTTCCCTTTTCAAATAAATCACTTATTGTATATTTAGGTATATATCCTTTGTCTGTAATTTCTTTAAAATAACTAATAGTTTCTACATTCTTTTCAGAATTAAATACTCCATTAACCTTTAAACCATCAGAGCTTACAAAATCTCCACCATTTGACCATATAAATGGTGCATAAAAATAAATAGTTGTTTCCCCTGCTGGGAATGACATATCTATTGGGTATCCATTTTTTTTATCTAAATAGTTCTTAACTTTTTCACAGACCTTATTTAATTCGTCCCAAGTCCATGGATTATCAAATGATGGTACTTGTATTCCTACTTCGTTTAATATATCTTTGTTATAATAAAATAACGTACTAGATTCCATTAGACCTAATGCATATAATTTATTGTTTATTGTTCCCTGCTCTATTACTGACGGTAAATATTTAGCCTTTTCATCATCAGTTATACCTACTAAAGGCTGAATTATGTTGTTTGCAACATAAGCTGATACATTGGGCCCATCAACAGTTATTATGTCTGGAAGTCCTCCAGAAATTACTGATGAATTTATTTTATCAGTATATCCTCCTCCACTTTCATTACGAGGTACAAATTCAACACTTAAACAATACTTACCATTGTATTCTTTATTAAACCTTTCTACTGAATTTTTATAAGCTTGTCCTTCTGAAGTTTCTTCTATAACATGAACCCACATTGTTATAAGCTCCTCGCCTTTGTCATATCCTTGAATATTTTTATTTGATACTTCTGTATTTCTAAAAGAACATCCAAAAAGATTAAAACAAAATATTAGTAAAACAAAACCATAAAATTTCTTCACTATTCATTCCTCCTATTTTAAATTACCGGTAATGTAACCGGTTATCTTAATTAAAGTATATCAAGAAAACATTTACAAATCAATATATTTTTAATATTTTTGCTGAAATTAATATTTAATGATATAATTTCATTAATTTTAATATTCTTTTACTTTACATAGTTTTAATACATATTTTAAACCTTGTATTTATAAGCTTAATATAAGGATTATTGAAATAGGAGGTAATTACATGAAAAAAAACATCACTTTTAGTGATATAGCTAAATATACAAATTTTTCTAAGACAACAATATCAAGATATTTTAATTCTCCAGAAACTTTGACTCAAGCTTCAATACAAAAAATTGAAAAAGCATTATCAGAATTAAATTATACTGAAAATAAAGTTGCTAGAAGTTTAGCAAATGGTAAAACTGAAATTATAGGAATTATTATCCCTAACTTATTTCTTCACTATTATTCTCAAATATTAAATAATATAATAGATACCTATAGTAAATATAATTATAAATTTTTAGTATTCTTAGGAAATTCTGATCCAAATGAAGAAATAAAATATATAAAGGAACTAATGGCTTATAAAATTGAAGCGCTTATAATATTAAGTCATTCTATAAGTTCACATCAATTAAAAGAATTTAATATTCCAATTGTAGCCATAGAACGCGAAGACAATTATATATCAAGTGTAAATAGTGATAATTATTCTGGTGCTGAAAAAGCAACTAAATTACTAATTGAGAATAACTGTGATATATTAATACATATAAATGGAAAAATAAATTGCAATACTCCTGCTTACAAGCGTATTGAAGCATTTAAAGAAACTTGCCAAAGGAATAATCAGGATTTTAAAATTTATATGTCAGACATTAAAAGTTCTTTTGAGGAAAGCTATAATTCTCTTTATCAAATTTATTTAGATATTGAGAAAAATTATCCTTATGTAAAAAAAGGAGTATTTCTAAGTAATGATACACATGCAAATATCTTTCTAAATATTCTTATAAGAAATAAAAAAAGTATACCAGACGAATACGAACTAATAGGATTTGATAATTCTCCAATTTCTACTGAAGCAATAATTCCTATAACAACAATAGGTCAAAATATTGATAAAATATCTGACTATGCTATAAAGTCTCTATTAAGACAAATAAACCTTAAAAAAAATAATAAAATTGCACCTATTGAGCATATTATTGTACCAACTGAATTAATAGTTAGAGATACTACAAGTAAGTATTAAATTTTCCAATGAATATTAGTTTTTATTATTTGGCTCTGTTAAACTACCATGGGTAGAGGTAAAAAATATACTGAAGATTATAAAGAAATGATATCAGATTTATATAAATCTGATATGACAATTTCTGAAATAAGTAGTGAATATGGCATAGCAAAATCAACTATAAATG
>OGEQ01001313.1_pt1 | contig 20893 bp, 27 predicted proteins | sample 1570731 | NCBI WGS metagenome assembly OGEQ01 (sample SAMEA2582132, study PRJEB24529) | metagenome | biome: Human gut stool | place: China | collected 2011
GACCATCGGTATGTGTCACGATAAGAGCCTGATATCCGGGAAATATTTTTTGGGCGAGGTTTAAACATAATTCCTGCGCCTTTTCCCCGGTTAGACCACATTCTGATTTATCATCCGGATCAAAACTGATGATATAATGGTGACTTTTGATTTCGGATGGTTTTGTGTTTTTGTGATATTTTGCATTTGTCAGCTTACATTCTTTATCAAAAGACATCGGATCACAGTTGAGACCATCCATGTAGAATTCATCTCTTAAAAGGCTTCGCCCCATCTCGTCTTTTATCTTTTTCCCTGTACTCTCATCATGCTGGAAAAGCAGATAATCAATGGCATCTGAATAGTTGGCATTTCTACTTTTGATGTGTTTTAGTATCGCCATGAAAATCACCTGCCATTTCCAAAACATTTTTTCTTAAAAGGAAGAGGTCAGAGATACATTGATGAATTTCATTTTCCATTGCCTGTGAATGAGTTCCACCAGTATTAAAATACTTGGCAATTTGGTTCAGATTGGAGCCGATTTTGCCGTATTGTCCGACCAGCTCCCGGAGTAATTTGATGTCTGCAACAATTTCTACATTGTTATAAATTTTCTTTTCGGTTAGAAGCCTTCGCAAATATTCGGAACGGGTTGTGCCTAAAGAAGCACAAGCCTGATCTAATATCGTTATCTCCGTGTCTGATAGTCGCACAGCGACAAAATTAGGATGTGATAATTCGGTTTGTTTTCTTCTTTTCATACTCCTCCTTCCATGTGATCTTTCCATCATGCAGTGATGCCACTAATTAAGATATCGGCTCTCCCTTCCGATATAGAAATTAGTGATGCGTACACCTTTTGGTGGAAGCCAGTAGACGCAAACAGCGCCTAAATATTCGAGGGTATGGGGAAACGAAATCCCCATCAAGATGAAAACCCGTAAGGTTAACGGAGGCAGAAATGCCATAACGTTAAACACGGGTGGATCTTGCTCTTGAAAGATTAACCCTCTCATATTACGAAAGGCTCAAGGGAGAAAATACAGGGTGAGATAGAAAAAAAGTAAAAAAACTGCTATACTACAGATGTTTAGCTCTTCGAGATGAGTGTAGGAAACAAGATCAGGCAATAGATGAAAGGGTGTTTTGAGGAAATGCATTATGTAACATCAAAAGGGATTCTATCGGCATCCAATGGAATGAATCTATACCGGGGATGCACACATGGCTGCATTTATTGTGATTCAAGAAGTAACTGTTATCATATGGATCATGCATTTGAAGATATTGAAGTAAAGCAGAACGCACTTGAACTGTTGGAAGATGCTCTGAAAAGAAAACGGAAGCGATGCATGATAGGTACCGGAGCAATGACTGATCCATATATTCCATTGGAAAATGATTTACAGTATGTGAGGAAATCACTATTACTTGCTGAAAAATATGGTTTTGGGTTTACCTTGATTACGAAATCAACCCAAGTGCTTCGTGATTTAGATATTTTAAAGAGAATCAATGAAAAAACGAAATGTGTCGTACAGATGACATTAACTACTTACGATGAACAGTTGTGCCGAAAATTAGAGCCTAATGTCAGTACAACAAAAGAACGATATGAAGCGTTAAAGATTTTGCATCAAGAGGGTATTCCTACGGTTGTATGGCTGTGTCCGATATTACCTTTTATTAACGATACCGAAGAAAATCTGCGCGGTATATTAAACTATTGTGTTGAAGCAAAAGTATATGGAATTATAAATTTTGGCATGGGATTGACTTTACGAGAAGGAAGTCGTGAATATTTCTATAAACAATTGGATCATCTTTTTCCCGGGCTGAAAGAAAAATATATTGCCGGCTATGGTAATCAATATATATTGCCAAGTCCAAATGAAAAACAACTGATGAAGATATTCAATCAAACATGTGATGAATATCATATTGTTCATGATAATGATAAATTATTTGAATATCTGCATACCTATGAAGAAAAAGATAAGTGTGAACAACTATCGCTTTTTGATTTTATTTAAATGGAATTTTTAAAACAGACTTTGAAACTTGACAGTTGAAGTAAATAGATATCAGCATGAGCTGGATCATTTGGAAAGTATATAGATTTAAGCGGCGTAAAATTTACAGGAGTGATAATTTATGGGATCGGAAAGAACAGATGAATTATACAAGGTTTTAATTACTAAAGGATATCCAAAAGAGCTTTGTGCAGAAATAGCTTATAAGAATTTGAATATAGATTATACTGCGACCAGAATGTTAGGATATTTGTATCGCTATGCGGAACCTAGAATAGAAGATGTGATAGATGAAATGATTGCTATTCTAAGTGACCGGGAAGAAATCATAAAGAAAAAAGAAATGGAACAGGCGCAGGCTGTTATAAATGAGATTTATAGAAATGGATTATAAATTTTTTTATTAGTCACCCTGTAAAAATCCTCTTTTTCCTTTCGTTATATAGAAGGATCTTTTTCCTTCCTAGATGAAAGAAGAAAGAGGGTTTTTTATATGTCAGAAAAAAGATGTTATACCGTAAAAGAAATTCAGGAAATTTTAGATGTGAGTCGCCCGACAGTCTATGCATTACTGAAGAAAAAAGAATTCCGATGGATCCAATTGGATGGTGGAAAGTACAGAATTTCAAAAAAGAGTTTTGATGACTGGCTTGATAATCAGCCGGAGTAAAGAAAATCTGGGATGTTGATTTAATGATGAAAGTCACAATCGACATCCTAAATTTTTATTTTGAAATGATGTATGATGCAGGAGAAGGGAGATGTGTTTGTATGAAATGCAACAATATAGAAGAAACGACATTTGAAGAGATGCTTTCGGAGATTGAAGTAAATAGCAAATACAAGCGACTGCCGCCAAAAGAAAAAGCATGGATGACGGTTCCGGAAATGGGAAAGATGCTTGGATTAAAAAAGACAGAGCGGTATTGGCTGGTACATAAAAAATTATTTGAGTGTCGAGAAATTGCCGGACAGTTGAGAATCAATATTGCGAGTTTTGAAAAATGGTATGCGAATCAAATTAAGTATCACAAGGTAAATGGGGAAGAGCCTGGAAAGAATTTGAGAAAATGGTCCTATTCCATACGAGAAGTTGCAGAGATGTTGGAAATTAGTGAAACTACTGTTTACGATTTGATTAAGCGTGAAGGTGTGAAAACAGTTACTGTGGATTACTGGATCAGGATTCCGAAAAAATCTTTTCAGGAATGGTATGAGAAACAATCAAAATATCGGACACAGAAAGATAGGAAAAAGGATAAAGAGCTGGAAGGAGCCACGATAACGATGCCGGAAATGGCGAGACTTTTGGGAATCACAAGAAGTCAGGTGTATGGAATCTTGAAGAATTCTAAGTACAGTCATTTTTTTGAAACGATTATAATCGCAGAGAAGAAAAGGATTACAAAAGAGAGTTTTCAAAAATTTTTAGATGGCCAGGATCATTATAAATTGGACCCGGCTAATGATTATGAAGAACTGGTGATGGAACAAAATATTGCGTTGGCAAATTACCGGAGAAAGAAATTATCGAGAACCGGGGATCGCGGTAAAAATGGAAATCTGGGATATCTGACATTTGATGAGGCAGCGTTTCTTGCAAAGGTCAGTAGAGGGATGATTTACAAATGGATTGATGATGGGAAATTTTCGGCAATAAAAATCGGAAATATATCCAGAGTAAAAAGAGATGAATTTGAAGTATGGTTGAAAGAAAGGGAAGGAAATTAGAATGGCATCGATTAGAGAACGAAATGGAAAGTTTAATGTGATATATAACTATAAGGATGATTCCGGTAAACGAAGACAGAAGTGGGAAACATATGATACAAAAGCAGAAGCAAAGAAACGGAAAAGAGAAATTGAATATAAGCAGGAAATGGGATCTCTTGTAGTTAGAAAGTGCAATACATTGTCTGATCTTCTTACAGAGTACGTTTTCTTATATGGAAAAGAAAAGTGGGCGTTATCCACTTATGAGGGAAATATCGGTCTGATCAGAAATTATATTGAGCCTATGATTGGCTCTGTGAAACTTTCGGAGATCAATACCCGTTTTATGGAAAGATATTATCAAGGATTGCTACAGACAAAAGCAGTCGGAAATCCGGTAAAGAAAAATAAGAAAAATGAATATGTTTCTGCGAGTACCGTCAGAGAAATTCACAAACTACTCCGCAATTGTTTTGAGCAGGCGATCAAATGGGAGATGATAGAAAAAAATCCGTGTACCTATGCAACGGTGCCGAAACATAAATCACAGAAACGGGAAATCTGGACAGCAGAAACATTGATGTATGCAATGGATGTCTGCGAAGACGAACGGTTGAAATTGGCAATCAATTTATCATTTTCCTGTTCTCTGCGATTAGGGGAATTGCTTGGTCTGACCTGGGACTGTGTAGATATTTCTCCGGAAGCAATCGAAGAAAATCGTGCATGTGTTTATATCAATAAAGAAACCCAACGAGTAACAAAGGAAACTCTGAAAAATCTGGAAGGGAAAGATGTGTTGCTGGTTTTTCCTTCGCAACACAAAACCAATAAAACGGTTCAGATTTTAAAAACACCAAAAACAGAGAGCAGTATCCGTAAGGTATTTCTTCCAAAAAGTGTTGCGAATATGCTGGTTGAGTGGAAAGTGGAGCAGGACGAAGTAAAGGAAGTCTTAGGCGAGGAATATATGGATTATAATTTGGTGATGGCAACGACCTTTGGAAATCCCATTGGTACCGGAGCAATTCGGGGGCAATTAAATAAACTGATTGAAGAGCACAATCTTCCGCCGGTTGTCTTTCACAGTTTGAGGCATAGCAGCGTGACATATAAATTAAAACTGAATGGAGGAGACATCAAAGCGGTTCAAGGGGATTCCGGGCATTCACAGGTTGATATGGTGACAGATGTATATTCCCATATTATTGATGAGGATCGAAGACGAAATGCGGAATTATTCGAGGAAGCCTTCTATGAAAAGAAAAATCTGGATCCAAAGATGCGAGAGGAAACCACAACTCAGACAGTAGATGTGCCGGATGATGTGGATGCAGAGCTGCTTGCAAAAGTATTGGCAAATCCGGAAATGAAAGCACTATTGGCTTCGTTGGCAAAGGCGATGAAGTAATGAAAAATAGTGAAATTTTAGTGGAAAATTCGATGTGCAGAATTTTCAGCAAGTTAAAATATAAAATAGAATTCAAAGAAACTTTTCGATTTATGACACAGAGAATCGTTCAGATGCTATGTTATGAATAATTTGGGTTTATATATTTGAAACAGTAGTTTTTATCCAACTATTGAAAGTTTCATCCAGAATGGGGTATAATATGGACGAAAGAATAAAGGAATGGATGATAAACCTAAGGAAGGTAGGTGTAGAGGTGAGAAAGTTTGATTATATGAAATTAGCGGATAGATTGTGGGATGGAGAAGTCGTGTCATATATTGCAAAAATTCATGAATGTAAAGGGCGTCAGGAATTATTTACAAGGCAGAAGCCGGTTGAACTGGAGCGTTTGATAGAAATTGCACGTGTACAGAGTACAGAGGCATCAAATAAAATAGAAGGTATTGTTACAACAGGTACACGTATTAAACAGCTTATGAATGATAAAACAACACCTAAATCACGAGATGAAAGTGAAATTGTCGGATATCGTGATGTACTTAATACCATTCATGAAAGTCATGATTTCATACCAATTAGACCAGCATATATTTTACAATTACATCGTGATTTGTTAAAACATGCAGGTCTTTCCTATGGAGGTCAATTTAAGAATACACAGAACTATATCAATGAGACAAAGGCGGATGGAACAGTAGTAACAAGATTTATTCCATTGTCACCACATGAAACAGAACCAGCAATAGAGGCAATCTGTGAAAGTTATAGAAGAACATTGGCAATGGAAACGGTTGATCCGTTGATTTTAATTCCAACATTTATTTCTGACTTCCTTTGTATCCATCCATTCAATGATGGAAACGGAAGAATGAGCAGATTACTGACTTTATTGCTTCTGTATCAAAATGGATATGAAGTTGGAAAGTATATCAGTATAGAGAAGCAGATTGAAAAAACCAAAGATGCATATTACGATGTATTGGAACGAATTGATTATGGATGGCACGAGGAAGAGAATGATCCAACTCCTTTTATTAAGTATATGATTCAGGTAATTCTCGCTTGTTATAAAGAATTTGAAGAGCGAGTTGGATTGATGTCAGAAAAAAATAGAAGTACGGTATATGATGTTGTTAAAAATTATGTAACTGAAAAAATAGGTAAATTTACTGGTGCGGAGGTTATCGCAGCATGCCCGATTGGTAGTCGATCAGCTGTTTTAAATGCATTGAATAAGCTTACAAAAGAAGAGATAATTGTAAAGTGCGGTTCAGGAAGGGGAACGTTCTATGTACGGAAAGATGCTATGGAAAATGAGAACCTTCCCCAATAGAGATGATATTATTCATAATATGTTGGAATATGTTGATATTGCTGGAGAGTATGTTTAAATCAGGTAAATGCCCGAAAAGTCTTAATGAAAATCACAATATACGCAAAAAAGGAAGGGATTTTAATGCTGAATATTTATTATGGTGATATGAAAGAAACTGTATATAATACATCGGCTTATTTCAAATATGATTATGAAGACAGTTGGATTGTAGATCCTTTTGTGAAAGAAATGATTCAGGATGTAGACAAGTCAATGGTTTTGGACAGTGGAGTGATAGACAGTCCGGTTTTGGGAAAGATTCCGCCAACCGGATTATCAGGTGGAGTGAAAACTTTAATCCTTTTTAAGTTTAATAAAGATAAAATTTTCAACGCATCGACCTGTGGAGATAACTGTGCAAAATGGTTGCTTAAAATTGCAGAATCGGAAGACAGGACAGTAAATCTGCGGCATTTGATGGATTTTGGTAAGGATCCTTTTACGATTCGTATTTTGAATACCAACGAAATTGTTCACTCTATGAAAGAATTGATACCGATTGCCGGAGAATTTGTCTAATGGAGGGGTGGTACGATGAGAGGAAAACATAGAGTTATTGTATCAACAAAACGTTTAAGATATGATTTTGAAATTAGGAGAAATTTGACAATCATTCGCGGGGACAGCGCTACGGGAAAAACTACTCTTGTAGATATGATTCAGGAATATGTGAATAATCCAACCGGAAGTCCGGTGGAACTGATATGTGATAAGAAATGTTATGTGCTGGAAGGTGCTTTGTGGAAAGGACAACTGGCGGAGATTACTGATAGTATCGTATTTATTGATGAGGGAAATGATTTTATTAAGACTGAAGAGTTTGCCGGAGAAATTCAGAAAACAGATAATTATTATGTGATTGTAACGAGAGAATCCTTGCCGACTTTACCATATAGTGTGGAAGAAATTTACGGAATCCGGACATCAGGAAAGTATGGAACATTGAAACAGAGTTACCATGAATTTTATCGGATATATGGTACAAATAATTAATTTGGAGATATACAAAGAGTATAAGCAGTAGGAGGCCACTATGTTAAAAATATATTTAGGGAATATGGAGAAAGCAATTTATCATCCTCCGACTTATTTTGATAATCAATATGAGGATGAATGGATTACAAATGAATTATCAATCAGGATGATTAAAGATGTGGATAAGTCAGAAGTGATAAGTTCTCATTTGATACAAAGTCCAGTATTAGGACCAATTTCCACAAAAGAGTTATCAGGTGGGGTAAAGACATTAATGTTAATGGCATTTGATCAATCAGGGAAAGTGTTTAATGCATCCGCATGTGGAGACAATTGTGCAAAATGGATTCTTTCTATGGGTGAATCAAAAGAATTAACAATAAATTTAAGGCATATCATGGATTTTGGAGAAGAAGATTTTGAAATAGAAATTCTTAATACAGGTGATATTGTTCATAATATGTTGGAATTTGTTAATATTGCAGGAGAGTACGTGTAGGTGGAGTAAATGAAGGGAAAACATAGGATTGTCGTAAAAAATAATCGTCTGCATTATGAGTTTGAGATTAAGAGAAATATTACAATTATTCAAGGCGATAGTGCTACAGGAAAAACAACTTTAATTAATATGCTACGTCAGGCAGAAAATCTGGGAGAGTCTAGTGGAATTGACGTGATTTCAGATGTTCCATGCAGGATATTAGAAGGAAACAATTGGAAAATTATTTTGGAAAATTCATCAGGAAATATTTTCTTTATAGATGAAGAGAATTCATTTATAAACACAGAAGAATTTGCTTCCATGGTTAAGGAATCTGATAATTATTTTGTACTGATAACAAGGGAAAATCTTTATAATTTACCTTATAGTGTAGACGAGATATATGGATTACATGAGTCTGGGAAATATCATGATACAAGAAAGGTTTATCAACAAATGTATCATATTTACTCAATAGAGGAGAAATTCCCAATAGAGCCAGAAAAGATCATTGTAGAAGATTCTAATTCAGGATATGAATTTTTTAAGAAAATAAGTGCAGAAAAAAATATAGCTTGTTTGAGTGCTGGAGGGAAATCGAATATTTTTTCCTTAATTAAAAGGCAGAGTGCAGGAGAAATTTGTGTTGTTGCTGATGGAGCTGCGATTGGTCCAGAAATGAATCGATTGTATAAAGAGACATTAAAAAAGAAAAACATCCATTTATATTTACCAGAATCTTTTGAATGGCTAATTTTGAGTTCAGGTTTAATATCAGATAAAGATATTAAAACAATGTTGGAAGAACCAGAGAATTATATTGACAGTACAGAGTATTTTAGTTGGGAACGTTTCTTTACAAAATTATTGGTGACGCGAACAGAGGAGACTTATTTAAAATATAGTAAATCGAAACTAAATTCCAATTATCTTCATGAGAAGAACAAAGAAAGAATTGTTAATATGATACAAGGAATTAAGATATAAAGAGTCTACTGAAGATTCAAATTTAGTAGTCAAAACACCGTAGACAACCAGTCTAAAGTACGGTATTATATATGTAGAAATCAGTTCAATTTCATATTGTTTATCATTCTCGAATGCTTGAAGAATGGGAGCCATATTTTTCATAATGGTAGTAACAACAAGGTATTGCCCTATTATTAGCTGGTGCTAATAATCTGCTAATAAACAGATCTTATCTAAGGCATATATGTGGGGGACAGAAATTGACTTGATTTGACTCGGAAGTATAAAAAAGCCTTGACTTTAAAGGGTTTATAATGATCGTTCTTGTCTGGAATTGACAGCACCTAGTCGCTCTCCTAAGCGAAAGGCCGTGGGTTCGAATCCCGCCAGGGACGCCAGCAAACACGCCGAAAACCTTTGATTTATCAGGGTTTTCGGCTTTTCTTATTTCTGCGGCTTTTGTGGCTTTTTTGCAAAAAACCTTGGTTTGCTAACATTTGCTAACGAGATTTGGCCTTTTGCTAAGAAAGGCGGTAAGTCAGAGGTTCGATTTTTACCAAAGGAACTTGCAAACATTTGTTAGCAGAAATTAGAGGAAGTTGCAAACAAAATCGCGAATTTGCTAACATCGCTCAAAAATGCTTTCAGAACCTTGCTAACAAAAAAAGTGTTTGGTCACTGTGCAAAGTGGTTCAAACGAAGAAAACCTCTCACAAAGTGAGAGGCGTTCTTCTGAGGGAGGGACTTTATAAAGCTTTTGCCAGCTGCTTGAGCAGTGCGGCAGTTTCGGGATTTTTAAGCAGTTCCAGTATCTTCGCTGCATCACTTTCATCACTTTCAGTGACGGCAGTATCCGCAGTTTTAGGCTCTGTATCTTCAACAGGGTCAGGAGTCTTGGATGAGTAAAATGCTTCCTCCAATCGCTGAGCGTTTATGCAGCGATCCTCGTCGATGATGTGAGAGTAGACATCTGCAACCATTTTTACCTGAGCATGACCAGAGTCGCCCTGGACGGATTTCATATCGCCACCATTGAGTTTCAGCTTGTAGGTGATACTGGAGTGACGGAGAGAATGGAATACAACATGAGGCAGTCCGTTTTCTTTGATAAGTTTATTGAAAGCACGGTTAATCACCTGGCTTTCCATCGGACGGCCATTGCTGGAGCAAAAGACCAGGTTATTGTCGATGTATTCATCTCCAAACAGATCCATCAGCTCATCAATTTCTTTTTTTCTCTCTACCAGCATATAGGCAACTGTTTTCGGCAGGTACACGCGGCGAATACTGGTTTTGGTTTTAGGCTCTTTCAGGACCAGAGCAGTATGGGTACTGGCTATGCAAGGTGGAAACTTCTTAATAACACCTTTGTCGCTCAAATCGTCCAATGCACCTCGTGTAACCCGTTGCAGCTCTTTGTTGACGAATATATAAGCTGAACCATTTTCTATGCTCTGTGGTGCAATATCAATGCAGTCCCAGGTAAGGCCCAGCATTTCGCCAATGCGTAAAGAGCAGGAGAACGCCAGATTTAAGGCAAGGGAGAGGATAGGATCATCACAGACTTCCATAGCCTTGCTCAGCGTTTCGGCAGTCCATATATCCCGTTCTTTATGTTCTTCTTTGGGAAGTGTCGCATTCAGGACAGGGTTACGGCTGATTAGTTCCCAACGCACCGCCTGATTAAAGGCACTGCGAAGTAGCTTGTGAATTTCTCTTACTGTATGCGGGGTCAGATATTCGCTTGTGGGTTTGCGGTTGTTGACGCTTACCGTTTTCACAGAGAGCAGATCACGGTAATACTTATCCATCATCCTTGGAGTGATGTCGGATAGTAACATATCTCCGATAATAGGAGTTATGTAGTTTCTCGCCAGACCACGGCGGCTTTCATATGTTGACATTGCCCAGGTATTTACACCATAGATGGACATATATTCATCGAGCAGATCGTTCAGGGTCTTTGCCGTAGGAATAAAGAAGGTTCCAGAGTCCTGCTCATACTCAATTTGCTTTTTTCGTTTTTTTGCTTCTGCATTTGTGCTGAAGGTTTCCCAACGCTGTCTGCGTTTTCCGTTTTCATCTGTGTAATCATACACCACAGAATATTTGCTTTTACGCTTCACGATAGATGCCATTTTCATTGCTCCTTTCTGAGATTTTCACATAATGAGTTTGCTTTTGATACCAGGCTTCAAAACTGCTGGTAATGATACGAATTCTTCGATCAATCAAGGTCGTCTCAAAATAGCCCCTTTTAACAAGGTCATAAGCTGTGCCAGATTTCAGCCCCAAAAGATCCGCCATTTCCGGAACTGACATCGTAGTATGCCTCCATTTCTCTCCGGGCGGTGTACCATCCACTTTTTTATAGTGGAACTGGCCGGCATACCAATCTTCAAAGCTATCCAGCATAACTCTCATTCGTCCGGCCACTTGAATTGTTTTGAAATAGTTCTTTTTAACCAACCAGTAGGATTCTACTTTACCAAGCCCAAGCATTTTGCCCATCTCTGGTACAGACATACTGGTCTTTACTCTTTGTTTTTGCATGGCTTTTGCCTCCTCTATAAAGTTTTTCTTGCTATGGCCTCATTGTAAGAGAAAGCAGAAAAAAAGTTAAGGATGTCGATTTGGAGATCGGCATCCTTGACAAATCATTCATCTGCGTGATCCAGCCAGTCATCAAAGCTCTTTTTGGAAATGCGGATATGACCGCCGACTCTGACGCTGTGGAATACACCCTGTTTTACCAGATTATATGCTGTGGGACGACTGATACCCAGAATGTCCTGAATCTCATCGACCGTATAGGTTCTTTTGTCATAGCTGACAGGATTTTGTTCATTAAAGCGGTTCAATTCCGCAATTCTTGCTTCAAACATAAAAACGCCTCCTTTATCCGGTAAGTGGCCTTACGGAGCCTCCATTTCCTCCGGAATATGAATATCTAAACTAACTTGCAGAGCATCATCAATCGCTCTCATTTCTTCGCGAGATACGCGCCCAATGTACGATAAAACACGCCTTTTATCAATCGTTTTAATTTGCTCCAGCAGAACAACAGATTTCAGTCCAAGCTCTGGAACGCTCTCCAGTGCATAGTGTGTGGGCAGCTCCTTTTTCTTAATCCATTTACTGGTGAGTGGAGCTACGATCAAAGTGGGGCAGAAAAAATTCCCCACATTGTTTTGAAGAACCAGGACAGGACGGGTGCCGCCTTGCTCTGATCCAAAATAAGGGTTCAAATTGGCATAATATAAATCCCCACGCTTATAAATCCAATCTTCTTTCATGTTCATCCTCCTATGTTTTGAGATTTGATTATGTAAGAAGGAGGCTCTGCAAATTACAGAGTCTCCTTCAATTTAGCGCCTGTTTTATCCCTTACTTGTCCACGACACCCCAGGGATTTGGGTAATCATTAAGCCGCAGGTGGCTGGCCTGCTTCTCAGGAGTTTCACCTCCACTTCGTTTGGTCTTACCCATGGCCTGCGACGGTTATTATCACGCTCGGACTATGGCTGTAAGAGAGCTTTCCTCCTTGTTATGCCATGACCGGATGCCATCCGATGTATTCCAGCCTGATATATTTCTGATAAACCGAAAACTCATCTATACAGCAAAAATGGGTTGGCCTGTTATGCGAGTGGCAGCTCTCAGAAAATATACCGCTGATGTAGCGGCTATTACGCCCAAAGAGGATCAAACTTAATGATTCGTATATGAGGTTGTCAAGGTGCAAGTGAAAGGATTTCCCTCTCACTTGCTACTGCCACTTTTTTAGAAAATCGCAACCAACTTTTTTATTTTTTCTTCAATTTTTTTCAATCGCTTATCTGCGGCTTGCCGAGTAATACCATATCGTTGGGCTAAACAAGTTGCATTTGGTATTTTCATTTCATAATAGGACAATATAAAATCTCGTTCTGCTGGACTCAGTTTCAATAGAGCTTGGTGTAAATCCTCAAGAAGTAAATTCTGAATAGCTTGTTCCGCAGTATCAACAGATTCATCCACAAACAAATCTGTATCCTGATAACCTTCCTCTGTGCCGTCACGATCTCCCACATGAGAAGCCGGGAATATAGAGCGACTTTTCTCATGTTCCTGGAGATAGCGGCTGTGGCGGTCCTCCTGTTGGTATTTTTCAAAATCTTTGCGAGAACATTCCATGATAATGCGGTCATCTTCATCACGGAACATTTTGACTGTTTCAACAAAAAAGCGCCCAGTAAAGCAACCATTGCGGCGTGCCTTACTGAACGCTGAAAAACTGATTTCCTCCCATTCCTGTGGGCTGTTATTTTTCCAAATGAATACTCTCGTCATATCCTTTCCTCCGTTCAAATTCTTGGTAGTCAGCGAATTTGAACGGTGTCATGGATATTTTGCTATGTACGCCTCCCAGCGCATACCGGCCTCCTAATACCGGGCAAAGAAAAAGGCCGGAAGTGTTTTCACCTCCAGCCATGTTCCTGCCGCCATATTGCAGCAGGAATGAAAAAAGCCCGGTTAATGCCGGGCCTTATGTAGAAAAGTATTCAATTTAGCGCATTCCTGCCACTATAACAAGTATAGCAGGTCGGAAGTCGGAAGGGAGTAGGGATTAGGTCGGGGATTTGTCGGGATTTAGTCGGGATTTAGTCGGGGCAGCTCCTCCAGGACTTCTGGAATAGAATATCCAAACAAGCAAACAGAAAATAAATAGATGGCTTCTCGTTTTCGGTCATAAAAGACACTGCGCTCTATATTTAGTTCTTCCAGCAATTCTTTCTCTGTACTGTTGAACCGATAGATAAATTGCTTAGTCAAAATTTCATAGTAAAGTTCTCCTCGATCCGGATACCGTTTCAGACGAAGGAGTGCACGGTCAATAATATTGACCAGCATTTGATTTTGAACAAGGCAGCAAACTTTTTCTTCAAAGGCTTGCAGTTCAATATCTGGTGCAAAATTTTCAAGATAGCAGAGGCCAGACTCTATATCTTGTTCTCCCATAATCCAAGCAGTTTCTTGTAATTCTTCTGCCCGTTCACTCAGAACCCAGACTACATCACGGTAAATCTTTAGAATCAGCTTACTTCTATGAAACGCAGCGTCGCTGTTAAGCCCCAAAGCTGTTAGCCTGCTGTTACATTTTTGGATTGTTGTGCTTTCTTTTCTCATAGAACATCCCTCCTTGTTCGCAATATTGCGAACATATTAGGTACAAAATAGCATAGCAGAGGAGCGTGAGAGAGGGCAGTGCCTCTCTCTATTCCCCCATTTGGTTATATCAGGTTTCTGGATTTTAGACGAATCTGCATTGCTTGCTTGGAAACCTCAAAAATATTTGCCATTTCAGCAATGAGCTGTTCATCTGTCCGGCCTATTTTAAGCCGGTAAAAACATTTTTTGATCTGCGGTAAAGGCATCAGCAGAGCAGAAGCCAGAGTATCCGCCTGACGCTCAATTATGCCATGACTTTCGTCGGAAGAAACATTTCCGTTATAAGCAGCAACATCTCCAGTACCAGAGTACAACTTCTTATGTAGTACCCAATGAGCCAGCTCATGGGCACAGGTAAAACGGAGCCGCCCTAATTTTGACGGATCACAAAGCCGTTCATCAATTAAGATTGTACCGGCTCTTACTGCAATCATTCGATACTGTCTCTGTATCTGGTCATATAAGACAACAGCACCGTCATCGAAAATTGTTTCCCCTAATATCTTGGGGTTTTTTCTTAGTGTATGAAACTCCAGGATTAGATCAAACTTTGTCTCGATAATGGTTTCGATTGGCACAGGACATGGTTGCCCGGATAGCAGAGAGGGATCATATTCCATCAGGATTTTTCGCCCTACTGCCTCGATTGCTTCTGTACGGATTTGTGGAATTGACAAAGCTCTCCCCCCTATCGTTTACGCTCCTTTAGCATTTTCATAAATGTCTGCCATTCTTCATCGGTAGCATCTACTTCTTTTGCCACACGCAAGGCTGCCCGAACAATATCTTTTTCCATGATATAGTCTGGCAAATCAGCAGATACTGTATTGCGTGATTTTGCAGCCAGATCCAAAAGCAACTCATGTTCTGATTTATCCAAATTCAGAAAGGCAGAGATGCGTTCCACAAAATCTCCATTGGGTGCAGGACGGCGGCTTTGCTCAATATCACACAGATAACCGTAAGCAATATTCAAATGCTTGGCTGTATCGCGTAAATTGAATTTGTGCGCCTTGCGTTTCTCGGCTATAAATGATCCAAAAGTTATATTGCCCACAGCATTCACCTCTCATTTGTTCGACGAACTGCGAACATCTTGCTTATATTGTATATCGAACATCTGTTCACTTCAAGGATAAAAATTTCATTTGAAAAGAGGTGTTAAAAATCAATAACACCTCTTTTGCGCTATATAAATTCCTGAGCGATTTGCTGCATTTCCGTAATGCACTCTTTGGGAGAGAGAATTTTTATTTTCCCTTTGAATTTGAATATCCAGCCATAAAAAGTTCCACTGGGGTTCACTTCAATTTTGGCTGTGAAGTGTGTATCATCATACCTATCAACAGCAGCATCTTCTCCATAATGATCTATGATTACTCTCATCAATTCGTTTTCACATAGAAGGGTTACTTCCTTCGATGACTCCGATGTAAACATATCAACCATTTTATTTGTATAGGAGGCTACATCAAATCCCTCTATCGGCATAAAGTAAGTTTCCAGATTTTCTACACTTGTTAGCCGATCTACACGGAAGTGAGCAATTTTCTGATGCTTCAGAGAAAATCCAATCAAATAGTAATGGTCATTTTTCCATTCAAGCGCATAAGGATTTACGACATAATAATATCCATCATGCTTTAAGATTTTCTTTTTTTCTTGAGTATATTCATAGTATTGGAACCGAATTTGCTGATGGTTTCCAATCGCTGTTTGGATATTGTCAATGATGTAGTAAACCTTTTCATTATGCGGTTTGACACGGCTGGATAAAGCAGCAAATTTTTGAAGCTGCTTTGCCTGATGTAGACTGGTCAGACGGCATAATTTCTGCACCAGCTCCTCAGACTTCTTGGCAGAAATGATCTTCGAGGATGCTACTGCGTCTGTCAGCATTTTCAGTTCTGGATACTCAAACAGGCGGTTTCCCATAAAATATTGGTTTTGGGTACTCTTAACCACCACAATATCAATCCCCGCATCGATCAGCGCATTGGTATCTGCGTAAACAGTCTGCCGCACTGCCTGAATTCCTTTTCCATTCAGATGGGCAATGATGTCAGATACTGTGGCGGGATGGTTTTCATCGGTCCGCTCATAGAGAAACCGGAGTAATTCCAGTATCCGCATATTTGTTGAATTCTGCATACTTCACCTCCTCGATTCTTAAAATGGCCTATTTTGTATGGTGTCCAGCCCCAAAGACCAGAAGCAGGGCGACAGCACAGAGAAGCAGGCCGATCCAATTTCGATCTATAATCAGCTTGATCACCGCCACAAGCAGAAGTCCGCCTACCAGGAGCACAACGCCATTCATTCAGCGTCCTCCCGAAGCATAGTTTCCCATGTTGATGTCCAGCACCCCTCTGGGCGGCTGGATCAAGGCATCTTCATATTGGCACTTCCACTGGATCTCCCGGCACATCTGGCCATCCGCCACGCCGTCTATGGTTTCCCCATCCTCAATGGGGTTATCATGCTCCAGAATATAGGACGCTGCATTATAGGCGTGGTTTACCACCCAGTTGGGGTCCATGCCGTGGAAGTGGTACTGGAGATCCGGCAAAAACAGGGTGCTCATGCCCACCGTGTCGATGAGCATATCCTCCGTGCCCTCGATGTTGAAGAAACGGACATTGACGCCAAAGCGGATGAACCGATCCGGCCCCTCAATCTGATGGGAGCGCACATCCTCTGCCAGAAACAGCTTACCGCAGTTCTGGAAATAGAACGCCTCACAGGTGGGGTACAGCTCTGCCAGAGCCTCCAGAAAGTCGGCATCCAGGTTGGCACGCTCCAGCGCTGGAAGCGCCGCAGTCAGCATATCGGTGGCCACCACCTGATATTTGCACTCCCGGAAGATCCGGTCACGGTCCTCCTGGCAGTCCCACATCTGGCTCATCAGAAAGGCATCAAAGCCTTTGCCCTTGAACTTGTCGCATTTCATCACCATCAGCTGTACCGGGCACTTGCCGTCCTGAAATTCCGCGACATGATCCAGGGCGGCAAAGCCGGCCATTTTCTTATCATAACAGAAGCACTCTGTTGATCCGATGTGCTTCTCCATTACAGCAGTCATTTTTTCTTTATCCGGCATTTCTACCGGCTCTTTGAACAGCATCTGAATGAGATAGGGACCTCCGGGCTGGGGGCCTTTTTTGTCGTCCAGATTTTGCTGGAAAGCTTTATTGCTCATTTGGTTTCCTCCTTCTTTTCTGGGAACAGTTTCCACCGAAACTCCAGCTCTTTCTGGACAAACTCTTTCGGCAGGCCGCGGGGGTTGGCGATGAGATACCATACCCGAAAGGTGCGCTTCTTCGGATCTGTTTCCTGCCGGTAGAGCTGATAGCCCGCCTCATCCTCCTGTGTCCACTGTCCTGTCTGCCGCTTGGCCTGCACAAAGGGTTCCACCACCTGGTCCAGTTCCTCTCTGGTGCGGCTTGAGGCCCAGGCTTGATCCACATCATTGGCGTGGGAGAGGTGGAACAACATCGAACCCATCCAGTTCTTTGCCTTGTGTTCAGGCGTTCCGCGCAATTCCGCCTGATGGCGGTACTCCGCCAGCTGCTCCGATGTTCCGTACCGTTCCACCATCTGCTCATCCACATGAATGCACCAGCTGTAATCCTCCGGCTGGATAAAGGGGGCGCAGACCGGCTGGAGCGCCTCTGCTGGGTCCACCTCAAAGTGAGAGATAAAGTCAAGGTAGTGGGCTTGGATCAGGGGCAGGAAGGTGTCCAGCAGCCCGGTGTCCAACCGCAGATCCTCTGTCAGCATCCGAAAGAACGAACCGCCTGTTGTCGGTTCTATTTTGAAAGAGTAGAGACAATCATCTCCCTGCTTTATGATACAGGTGAAGCCCACCTCAACATTTCCATGGCCGATTTCGTAGTCTATGTAGTTGTAGCGCCTCCGATCAAACCAGATCAGGTAGGTCAGGCCGTTTTTTGTTCTCTTTTTGAAGTCGCCCTTTTTCAGCCGCTTCCAGCCCTTTTCCTCCAGGCCCAGGCCGTTCCATAGGTAGTCCAGAAGCTCCTGAAATATATCTGCCGGCCGTTTTTGTTCCACGGTCTCCACCCCCTGACGAATTCTCTTTAATAGTCAAGCAGGATAGGCACCTGCTGCTCCTCGGCAAACCGCATGGCCCGCCAGAACACGGAGAAGGCAAACTTGGCCAAGGATTGGGTGTCATACTGGGTGTGTTCCGGGATGTCTGCCTTGCTGTACTGTCCATCTGAGTCTACGGTTCCGTCTACCGGGTATCCCTCCGTGTCTGCCCAACCAAGGATAGTGTCCTCATCGGCCTGCCATGCCAGCTGGTTCAGCTTTTCCAGCTCCTTCCGCAGTCCGCCCAAGGTGGCGATCATCGTCTGATCATCGGTGGGCAGAGGGCCTTGGAATAGAAAGCTGTCGGTGAGGGGAAGCCACCAAGTCGCGCCCCGAAGCAGGGACCACACCCGCTCCTCGTCCGATGCAAGGCGGGCAATCAGGGGATGCTCCCCGAAGTCCCAGTCCTTCTCCACGGTGAGAGGCACCGGTTCCTCGTATGTATGACAGGCGGCCACCAGCAGCATAGCGCCAAAGGCATCCCAATCCGGCTTATCGGTGTAATAGGGCCGCTCGTTGTCCTCCGGCCATGGAGTGTAGTGCGGCTGGTTCGGCTGGGAAATGGCGGCTAAGATCTGATCCCGCCAGTCCTCCACTGCCGCCTGGATCTCAGCCGGGGACAGCTCCTCCTCGTTGTCGGCGGGTTCTCCATCCGGGGTGATCCGGTTAAAGGTGTATCCGTTTTCCTCCGCCCACTGCTGAACAACAGTTTTCCAGTTGTGAGAATAGTACCGGGTCAGCGGCCCGGCGTAAATATCAAGTCCCATAGCAATGTCTCCTTTTCTGTTATGCAGTCATTCTTTTGCTGGAGCGAACATCTGGTCAATCTTCTCCAGATCGTATTCCAAAATCCAGTCATGAAATTGATGATAGAGAGGCAATAGCAGCTTCTGTGAGCCGCCCAGCACATCCAGCCCACGGTCATCGTACAAATGGTAGAGGAACGGCCCCGGCCCAGCCAGATAGACGCTGGACACAAAGCCGTTCCAGCCGCCGATGTCCCCCAGAATGATTTCCCGAAGAAGCAGCTCTGGTTGAAAGCTGATCTTGCTGAGATCCCAGTAAAACTGCACTTGTGCATGGGTATCCCCATCTTCATCCTGCTCTGTGGCCGAAAGTTGTTCATCGGGAACTGGGAGGCCCACTCGCTGCCGGATAACGGTCAGCAGGGACTCGGCGGGTTCTTCATCGGGATACCCGTCGATCCGCAGAAGGTCCGGCACCGCCGGAAGTGCCCGATAGATCGCGGCGGCTCGGTCCAGCGCCCCCTGAACATAAGCGGGGTTGGTTTTCAGCTTCGCCGCACGCCTATCCAGATAGATTGGTTCCTCCCCGCCGATCTTAAAACGAATGCCCACCGGTGCATGGTAGAACAGAGGGTGTTCCAGCCCAGCCATGCCCAGATCATGTAAAATGTGTTCAAACCGCTTTGCCAGCATGGTATCCCTCCGTTCTCATGTCATTTCATACAGCAGAGCAGCATCGCCCTGCACCAGTTCCAGATGGGAGCGCAGCGTATTAAGCCCGCTTTGCACCGCCTCGGTGGGCAGATCCCAGTCCGGGGCAATTTCAGCGGCCAGCTCCGGGAGATCCTGCTCCCGCAGAGCTGCCAGCAGTTGAGACGCCAGCTCTCCCTCCAGCAGAGCGCAGTCCAGGGTGTCTTCCGTCTGGGGAGCAGGAAAACGGACATCCAGATCCAGTTCGCTCTCACACCAGTCCCAGATGGCCATATAGACCGCGCCGGAGCAGTCACCGTCGGACAACTCCTGCCGCTGGTTATTTTTTATCAGATAAAAGGACGCGATCTGTGACATGGTGGTTCCTCCTAAATGTTATTCGCTTCCATCAGCCCTTCGGCCTGCAACCGGATCACATAGAAAGCCCGCACCCAGTCCAGTTCCTGCTCCATGGAGTCCTCCAAAGCCAGCAGGCGGCGCTTGCCAAGCCTGCGATCCAGAAGGGCAAAGATACGGACAAGGGGATTCTCGCTGACAAGGCTTTTCTCGATGCTCTGGTTGTCAAAGATCCCAAACGCCTCATAGAACACCTTTTGGTCAAAGGTGCCCTGCTCCAGCGCATAGGCATGAGCCTGATTGATGGCCTCTTTTGCGGAGTCGTGATCTTTCAGCGTGGTGGAGCGCAAGTGATGAAATTTCGTCCACACATTTTCAAAATAGGTGTAGTAGTTGCTCCGCAGCACTTCCACGCCGTCCACACGAATGGCGGCCCGGCCCTCATGGTCGGCGCTTTTGCTGTAACTGGTGGCAAAATACTGGATGTGGCCCCGGAGTGCCGGGCACAGGTAGTCATTCTCCAATTTGTTCCGGATTCCACTCCAAGTGGATACTCTACTGTTTGACATAGGTGTTGTTTCCTTTCTGCTGATTCCTACTGCTTTTGGAGATACTCCCGGAAGCATTCGATGAACTCCCGATTCCGCTTAGGGACATCGAACCCCTTCCGATGGGGGAAGAACCCCTCCTGTTCCACATCGTCCAGCAGCTTGGGCAGATTGGAAAACCGGGCAAAGAATGGTAGTGCATAGTCCTGGATCTGCCCGGAAATTTCCTGGATAGAGCGTTCCCGCTCCAGCAGAGTAGATACCTCATAGCGGGGGAAGTCATCATACC
>OGEQ01001321.1_pt1 | contig 20787 bp, 22 predicted proteins | sample 1570731 | NCBI WGS metagenome assembly OGEQ01 (sample SAMEA2582132, study PRJEB24529) | metagenome | biome: Human gut stool | place: China | collected 2011
ATTGCTGGGCACGCTATCGCGGCCGGCGCCGTCCTAGTGACGAACAATGTGAGAGAGTTTGAGCGGGTGCCGGGTCTGGTGCTGGAAGACTGGGTGAAGAAAGCCGCTCTCTGCAGGGTAATTTCTTGAATTACCATGCAGGTTATTTCGGCGTGCCGCTTATTATGCCCTTAAGAGTGTAAAGCCTGTCGAACTGGGCATAAGGTTCCCCTGTTTCCGCTGCGTGTCGGAGTTTTGCGTCCAGAAGGTCGGGCAGAGCGATACCATGACTGAGTGAATGGTAAAGATCATAACCGCTGACACAGATCACCCGTTTTCCTTTCCCGAAGGCCGTCAGACCTTCATCAGTAAACCCCATCCATCTGATGAACACGCCCCGGGCCCACTTTGCCTTGGTGCTGAGTTTTCCTTCGAATACGTGCAAATCTGCCGCTGGCGTTCTGTTCTGATGCCACTTAGCTTCCAACAGGTAAAAGTCATCATTCAGCCGGAAGCTGCCGTCAATCTGCTCGCCCGGGTTACGGAATGACGAGCGGGGGGAAAGCTTAAAGATACTGAAATTCAGGCGCTTCGCGAAGTATGTCGCGGCCTTTTGGAGGATGGCCAGTTCCTCAGCCTGCTCCGCCAGTTGTCGTTTAAGGCGGACATTTTCAGCGGCCAGTTCGCTTTCGCGCTCTGACGAACTCATTTGTTGCTGCTGTTTACTGCGCCAGGCATAAAGCTGAGATTCGTACAGGTTGAGTTCACGGGCTGCGGCGGCCACACCGATGCGTTCAGCGAGTTTCAGGGCTTCGTTACGAAATTCAGGCGTATGTTGTTTACGGGGCTTCTTGCTGATTGATACTGGTTTTGTCATGAGTCACCTCTGGTTGAGAGTTTACTCACTTAGTCCTGTGTCCACTATTGGTGGGTAAGATTAATCTAATCCCCAAGGGTATTGTTGTTTTTAATAAAATTATCGTGATAATTATTTCAAAAGAGGGTATTATTAAAATAATTCCTAAATAAACAAATACCCAATTCTTTTTTATGAATTCTTAATCACACAGGGAAATGCTTTATTTATTTTTTCAAAGTAAAATCAATTTGTTACTACCATGCAAACACAAACACAAACCTTATTAAGCACATAAAATGAATAATAATTCATCATGAAACTGTAAACATTATGTTTCATGTAAAATGGTATTATGTTGCTTTAAAAAGAAATACATTTATAATTGAATAGATAAATTACTGGAGGCATCATTAGATAATGAAACTGGTGTTTCAATGGAAAAATATATTTACTTTATGTGCAATAAGGATGTTACATTAGTGTTAACTGATGATTATTATTTTTATTTCGGCCTAAAGCAGTTAACTGGACTACCTCTGGTTTATATTACGTATGAAGGCTCGATGGATAAACCAATAGTTATTAAGCAGAAAAGAAATATAAGAGTATTGGTTGATAGCCGGATTTTTTATTCAGGGAAATGGGATGGTTATAAAATGTTAAGGAAAACATTAAATATGATAAGTCAATGGATGTGGCTTGACATTTCGGGGGGGGGGGAGAAGTTTTATCCTAAAGGGTGTGATTATGACATCTATGTCAACATGCAAGGAAATTTAAAAAAAACATTGAAGAGCTATATTATGCATACTTAAAGAAAAATGTTAGCCGGATTGGAAATCATTACCCACAACTAACAAAAAAAGAACAAATCATTCTACAATGCTTACTCTCCAGGAGGGAGGGCATCCATGAATTAAAAAGCCGTCTAAAAATTGAAGAGAAAACACTATCGTGTCACAGATGTAAAATAACAAGAAAATTTGGTTGTAAAAGATTCATAAGATTTATGTATCTTTACAACTTAAATAAAGAAATAACTGATGAAAAATGGTGCACATCAAATACCTAGATAAAAAGGGAGGAGGAGGTGAACTATCCATCCATTATATTTATAATTCTTTTTCTATTTTATTTGTCAATTTATAATTTTTATTCTTACATAGCTCAAAGAAGGAGGTTGAGAAACATATTCCTATCAAGAAGAAGGAGGCGCAAAAAAAATAATCACCATAAAACGTCTCACACTCAATAAATAATATAATAATCATATATAATTAATGACAGTTTTAGTTGATATATAAGGATGCATTAAAGGTAAGAACACTATGAGATTGTATATCGTTACCGAAAACACTTACTTCTTTGCAGGAATGAAATGTATTTTCCGGACATCCAATATTATCTTTGTCTAATATCAAACAGTGATATACATGCATACCTACCAGACTCAAACACAATATTTTTATTAGATGGTGTGAATCATAAATTTTCGATAAAAGAGTATAGCCATCTAAAAAAGAGACAATTTTAAGATAATCGGTTAATTCAGCCATTTTACCGAATTGTACTGCCAGTTTATTTAATCACAGTTCGTCCTCTGATGAAAAACGGGAAAATGCGGGGCTGTCTATGTCCAGAGCACCAACGACTGTATTATTAATCCGGACAGGTAAAACGATTTCCGAGTTACTGGCTGTATCACAGACAATATGACCATTAAAACTATGGACATTATTTATGCACAGGATCCGTTCCTCTGCAACTGCCGTCCCGCAAACGCCGGAGCCTACCGGAATTCGGGAACAAGCAATGTTCCCCTGGAATGGTCCAAGAATAAGGATATCCTTCTCCAGCACATAAAATTATATTCTCCATACGGTTATACAGCAGCGAGCTGGTGTTAGCCATCATGGTAACAAAGCTGGTTTCTCCCGCCATTAGCGAACTTAAGTCACGAAATAAATCTCTGTAAGAAAAATCGGTGTTCATCTGTTATTCCCGGTGGCGATAATCCTGAACGTTATCCCCTTGCCCCTCCAGGATGGGGGATAACGTTCACTGCATAATAAAGCGTTTTAGTTATTCGTAGATATCAGCGTTACCAAAGGCATGGTTGTTATTAGTGAGGCCGGTGATAACGTAATATCTGGCCCCCATTTGCGCCGCAGCCATGGCAAATTTCTTCTCCAGTTCTCCCTGAGTTGGCGCAGTTCCGCTGATGCTACCTATTTTTTTATGACCTGCCATCTGTTCTTCGGCCATTTTAATGGCACCTCTGGTCAGCTCCATTGAAAGTGCGTTATTTTGTTCTGGTATTTTTTTCTGAGCAAGTTTATACAATTCGCCTCTGTGCCCTGTGGTGGCCAGTTTTGACAAGGCTGAAGAAGGTTCATGGTCGAAACTTCGGACTGCGGTTCCTGTCACGCCCCACACACCGGAGGAAAATGGTGTTTCGTAGTCTCCTTCAGAAATATTTTTAATGCTGATGACAAACATACCATTATGACGGGTCAGTTTTGCCGTCATAAACTTCGCTGCAGCCCCGAGCCTGAGTTTTCCACTATCTGCTGTAACTTTCACAAGCTGGTCTGCAGCAGGAGCCCGGAAAAGAGCAATCTGTTCCGTTATGTCTACCGGTTTCCCGTCCTCAGTCATCAGACCTGTGAGATTAATCCCCTGTTCTGACGCCGGGGCAAAGAACCAGCCTTCTGACGCAGAGGCGGCATGCATGAAGGCAAAATGCAGATACTGTCCGTGATGTTTCTTCACCGGAATGCTGAATGAAACACTTTTGCCAGGCAAAGTGGCCCCCACGACCGCCCCGTCAGGGCTGTTGAATTGCCCAATAATTTCGCCGTAAGAATCTGACGACATGACGAGCCGGCTGGCTGCCGGCGTTTGCGCGCCGGATTTATCGCCGGCGGCGGCGGCCGCAATACCGGAGGATGAGAGTAACAGGGCAGACACAACAGCGCTGGTTATAACGGTTTTCTTTAACATATTTAAGTTTCCTTGTAGTGATTACTCATAAAACAGAACCACAGATGATTATTGTCCGGCCTCATGCCGGTATTCAGCAGAGCCAATAAATTTGGAGAACCGTTCACACCATATCTGAACGGTGGTGAATTCATTGACGTTAACACTGTCAGGAATACTCTTTCTGAAATTACCAAAGTTTTTGAGTTCTCCAATCAGCACGGCCTCTTTTTTCATTTCCAGAAAAGAACTCTTATCTACCGCCTGTTTTTTCGTCAGATAGATTTTGTAATCCGGCCCGGGCGCTACTTCACCTTTGAAGGCGATTTCGTTATCGGTAACGTAAAGCTCGCCCTCTGCCCAGTGAAGAACATCGCTGCCTTTCTGATTACGTTTAAAATCACCCTTATATTTTGCCAGCTTCCGCACATCGTTGATTTCGTTCAGCGAAGCATTTTCCTGGGCAGTCAGTATCGGCAGCAGATAAATCCCCAGGCCGGTACCCGCTCCCAGAACAGCCAGGTGTGAAATTAGCAGGATAACTTTAAGTCTGGTCTTCATTTTTTCCTCCATGAGTTGATAACAGCTTACCTGCCATCGTTATATACTTCATTATATATGCTTTACTGATTTATGGCTTCCATCACATGTGATGAATAAACTACTGCGGCGCCCGCGTTCAGGGAAACAGCCACGGCCAGCGCAGCGGCGATTTCTTCTCTGGATGCACCGGCTTTCAGGGCCGCCTGTGAGTGAATACTGATGCAGCCGTCGCACCGGGTCGTTACGGCGACCGCCAGGGAAATCAGCTCCTGTGTTTTCTGGTCCAGCACGCCCTGACGATTGGCAGATTCAGCGATAGTCTGATAGCCCTTCAGGGTTTCAGGGATCTCAGTCACGAGTGAGCCGACATTTTTAAGCAGGTTTTTTCTTTATTCATTCCAGTTCATGTTCATAATTTTTCCTTTGGGTTACAGGGAGGGCTTTCAGGCCCTGATAGTTAAATATCTTTTCAGGTCATGTTTCAGCAGGACAGCACCGGCACCGATTAACAGAACATCTTTTATGATGAAGCTGTCAATTTTCCCCAGTTGTGGCAGCAAACTCAGTGTGGTGATACCTGTGACGATAACGATGATATCCCCCAGCACGCCGGCAGCAGGTCTGAAGAAACCGATAATCAGTGCCAGAAAGGTAAGCGTTTCCATTACGCCGAGGAAGTAGCTCCCCCCGTGGACACCAAAGAGGATATACAGGATATTCAGCCATGTTGAGGAAATAATAGGTTCGAGGGCCATCACTTCAAAATCAAACCATTTATAGGTCCCGAACAACATAAATATCGTGATAACCGACAGGCGAAGAATAACCATGTCGTTGTCTGAGCGGATAAAACTTTTGAAAAAATTTTTCATTCTATTCTCCAGGCAAAAAACTATGCCCTGTCAGAAATCAGGTACGGGCATCAAGCATCATCATTAAAGCGTCAACGGCACCGGTATAGGCATCATGAGGAGGGATCCGGTTCAGCATCAGCGCGCCCTTCAGTGCGGAGCAGACAATGATGGCAAGCTCATCAGGAGGGACGACAGACCTGAGCTCGCCGCTTTTCTGCCCGGAAGCAAGGACGTTTTTCAGTATTAGCATCTCCGTCTGTGCCAGGCGGCTGACAGCTTTCTGCAGTTCAGAGGAGAACTGGTGACTGTCCGACAGCATGGCGTAAACGCCGCACATTTCCTCTCTCTCTGCACAGCCGGCAAACGCGTCGAGATACGCCCTGAGGCGTTGTACCCCCGGAGGAATATCATGGAGGGCGGCATCAAGCTGACTAAACACCCCTGTTTTGTATTCGCAGTAGGCCAAACCTAGATCGGTTTTCCCGGGAAAATGGTGGTGGATACTGGCTTTTCTGATACCAATCTCTTTTTCCAGGTCGGCATAGCTGAAACCCAGAAATCCGCGTTGCTGAATTAAGGTATCCGTCAGGCGAAGTATTTTGTCGTAAGTAGACACCGCATTTTCCTGTTATGTATGAAGGGCACTGTATACGTACCTTAGCGGTAGATAACGGCGGTTCCGTAAAATTTATTTTTACCGTCAAGCGAAGTGATACGGAAGTAAGAGGCCCCGGCCTGCTCTACTCTGGCTTTAAGCGCAGCGGTCACTTCGTCTAGCGTTGACAGATTGCCGGCAGAAATATGGCCTGACGGCATCAGACCCGCAGCGTCCTGACGGTTAATTTCATCTGCGGCGGCTGCGTAGCTGGCCAGGGTAAGAGCAAGTGCGGCAACGGTGGTATGGATAATGCGTTTCATGGGTGATCTCTCCTGGTGATTAAGTATACCTGCATCCTACCTATCAATAGATAGGTAGGCAAGGAATATTTATCAAAAATAAGAGGGATGAGATATATTTATTTGTTTTTATTACTTTTTTCAAAACTAAAAAAAGCATGACTGGCTCAACTTACCAGTAACATCCTGAATATCACACGATGTCAGTCAGTGTTACAGGTAACGGATTCGTGGATGGAAAAGAGGTTTCACTGGCAGTGACGGAAATTTCGGCGGTTCCGGCGTAGAACCCCATTATGATTAGTGGATACGCCCCTACATTTCCAGACAGCTGTTATCACTTAATCTATTACTGGCCCGCAGCCGTAGATATTCTAGCCACGGTGGTAACGAGTATCCGGAAGAGATTCCACTCACACTCTTTCAATCCTATTGCAAAAGCTGATTTACTCAACAGGATTAAAAGAGGGAGTTTGATACAATTTATTTCACTTTTTGTTAGAATACTAATTCTTTTCTTGTATTTTTTTGAAGAAATGAGCACGGAACACGACATAATCTTAATCTGTAGTCAGTAAAGAGTCTATCCTCCCTGACTACAGATTATGTCGTGTATTATATGATATCAACTTGGCTGTCAGCGGCCATGTTGATATCAGCGTACCTTTGTTGTAAAGGAATACCGGTCAGAACAGCACAGAGTAGTTCAGACCAAAGGTTCGGCCCCTGCCTTTGTAGTCGTACAGTGACGCTGGGCCGTAACCCGGGCTGTAGTACAGTGGTGCACGCTGCCCCCAGACAGTGGTGTAGTCACGGTCGAAGAGGTTTTCAATGCTGAAGCTGAGTGTACCCACCGGAAGCTGATAACTGCCGAGCAGATCCACGGTGGTATAGCCATCGACCTTGTAGCCCTGCGCGTCGCTCACGTCAAAGGAGGTGGTGCTCTGCACGCGCAGACTCCACGGGGCCGGTGCCCAGCCAATGTAGGCTGTCGCTTTTGATGGGCTTGCTGTCTTCACATCGTATTTCTGCCAGGTACCGTTCACTTTCGACTCAGTTTTCAGCACGTTGAAGTTCACTCCGGTACTCCAGTCAGTATCAGGAATCAGGTAGTCCACCGCACCTTCCACGCCGTAAATACGGCGTTTGTCGTCCACCACGCTGATGGTCAGATCTTTATTCGCCACCACGCTCTTATCAGAAATCGAATAGTAGGCCGCGATTTGGGTGCGCAGATTATTGCCAGTAAAGCGCCAGCCCAGCTCATAAGAATCGACTTTCACGCCTTCCAGCTTGCTGTCGCTGACGTTCACACTCTTTGTTAGAGGAAGATGGCCGTTCACTGCAGCACCATAGATGCCGCGACCATAGTATTTACCCGGGTCCGGCAGCTCCACGCCCTGGGAGAAGTTGAGCCATGCCTGCTGGCGTTCGGTGATGTGCATCAGCAGACCGGCGTTGAACAGGAAGTTGTCGTAATCGACTGAGCCGCCAGGAATGGCGTCGGCGGATGTAGCCTTCCCGGCGGCAATCTGCCGTTGCTGCGCGTAGCCGATGAAATCATCAATCTTGTTTTCAGTGTACTGATAGCGTACGCCACCGTTGAGGGTAAAGAGATTATTGATGTCATAGCCTGATTGCAGGAAGGCCGCTAGGTTGGTGATGTCATACGACGGATAGCGCCCGGTGGTGTAAATCTTCTTGTTGTTCAGCCCTCCGGAAGCGCTTGCCTGAGCCAGGTCGAAGAACATCTGGTTGGAGGTAAAGCGCTCATGATCAGCATCCAGCCCCCAGGTGATTTGCCAGCCGTCCATCGGTTTGCTGTTCAGAGTCAGTTTCATGCCGTACTGGTCGGTGTCCTGCTGTGACGAAGAGAAAGCCGTCACCTGTTTGTTCGCATTTACCGTCGGGAACGGGTAGAATCGCAACGACTCATCGCGGTAGTAAACCTGACCGACCAGCTCCTGTCCCAGGAAAGCGCTGTCAGAGTACTGCAGGCTGATCAAATGCCGCTCAGTGCCGGGAATACGGTCGGAATTCAGCCCGTTACTGACGAATGGCGTGCTGGTCCCTCTGATGGCAGAGAAGCCTTTCCCGAGATTAAGCCCGTAATCGTCGTCGCCCTGGCTTTTATAGTACTGTGTGATCAACTGAAGCTGCCGGGATTCATCGATGTTCAGCGTACCAGTTCCCATGATGTCCAGCCGATCGGAGTACTGCAGGCCGGTCTGGGTGTTATCAAGCAGGGTGGCATCGCCGTTACCGTCAAACCAGCCGCCAAATTTCTGATATGCCACGGAAAGACGTCCGGAGATATGCTCATTTCCGCCGGAGACAGCTCCGGCAATGCGTTCATCGTGATCTTTACTGCTGCTAAAGCCACTTTTGGTGCCAGCCTCAAACTCCATTATGGTTTCCGGCTGGCCTTTTTTGGTCACGATGTTGATCAGGCCACCGGTACTGCCGCCGCCGTACAGGGACGTCGCACCGGAGATCACTTCAATACGGTCGATATTAAAAGGATCTATAGAGTCCAGTTGTCGGCTGTCGGTACGTGAAGAGTTGAGACGTACGCCGTCAACCAGCACGACCAGAGGGCGGCCACGCACATTCATACCGTAGTTGGTGCGGCTTCGGCTGCTGACGTCAAGGCCAGGGATCAGCTGAGCCAGTGCGTCTTTAAGCTCTTTGCCGCCCTGAATCTGCTGTTCCAGTTCGGCGTTTTCGATAACCCAGGTGGTTTGCGCCATCTCCGCTACGGTGCGATTGCTGCGGTTGGCAGACACCACGAACGTTTCATCATCGGTTTGTTGAGCGACTGCTGGCGCCATCATGGTAAGAAGCAGTGGGTTGAGAGCCCAAAGCGTATACTTTTTGCTTATCATCATTATTCCTCCACACGGGCGGAAAAAATCAGCCCAAAGATGCTGTGTAGCGAGTTAAAGAAGCAGCCTCCGGCTGCGTTTTCCCTAGGTGCCGCTGCGCCACTGAATCAGGGCGGGCGGCATACTGAGATCGAATAAATCACGCCCCAGCGCGCGATTAAGAATACGGGCGGAGCGCCAGGCCATCAGGCTGAGCTGTGGTTCGGCGATGCCGTGGGTTTGCATACTGGCGTTGACCGCGAAGATGTTGTTCTCTTTCGGGCCGTTCCACTCCAGGGTGAAGTCGTCGCGTACTTTGAAATTGCACTCATCGCGCATGGCGATTCGCGACATCAGCGGTGAAAGTATCTGCGGCAGCGCGGGACGGTAGCCGGTGGCGAAAATCACCACGTCGCTTTCCAGTGTGTCATAGCCGTTATCCAGATGATGCTCCAGCAGCAGTTGCCAGCTCTGGCCACGACTTTCCAGCCCGGTGACCGAGCGGCTTGGCAGCAGACGGGCGTTACGCGGTTGCCTCAGTACCTCGAAGCGATGATACAACTCGCGATAAATGGTCAGTAGCGAGTCGGCCGTGATGCCGTCGGAGGTCATTTTCTGCTCGTCGAGCATCTTCTGGCGCGCGCGTTCATTCAGACCGACGAAGCCTGAAACGTACTCAGGCGTGAAGTATTCGTTGGCGAACGCCGCCTCATCCAGCGCGTTAAAGTTATTGCGGCGCGAGACCCAACTGATCTCTGCAACGTCGCCCCATTCTCCGCGCAGCGCATTGAGGAACAGGTCGGCGCCGCTTTGCCCGCCGCCAACCACGGTGACTCGCTTGCCGCCGAGGTCTGGCTGGCGCAGGCTCATTTCACTGGCGTGGAAGCAGGTTTGCGTCGCCGTTTTTACGCAAGGCGGCAGGTGCGGTTGCTTGCCAATGCCAAGGCAGATATTGCGGGCAACGCTTTCGCCTTGGCTGGTCTGCACCACAAACCGCTGGTGTCTCTCGTCGAAATCAATACTCTCAACGGTATGATTGAAATGCAGATTGTTCATCCCTTCGGCGGCCCAGCGCAGGTAGTCGGAAAACTCATCGCGGGATACGGTACGCAGTTCGGTGGTCAGGAAGCGGTAGAATTTTTTGCGCTTCACCAGATAATTAACAAAGCTGTACGGGCTTGTGGGAGCCACAGCGCTAACCAGATCTTTCAGGAACATGGTCTGCATATGGCAGTCCGGCACCAGCATGCCGGGATGCCAGGCAAAATGCGGGCGGCCGTCAAAGAAGCAGCTGCTTAATCCTTCTGCCTGATGAGACAGCGCCGCGATGCTCAGGTTGAACGGGCCGATGCCTATGCCAATAAAATCTACAGTGTTTGTCATGATTCAGTCCCTGGTTGCCAGCCACAGCGGGTTTTGCAGATCCTCAAGGTAATTCGGCAACATGCGGCTGCCGCCGTCCTGGTCGTGCCAGGTCAGTTTTACCGGGTTCAGTACTACGCGAATAATTTGTGGCTTGAAGAGTGAGAAAAGCGCAAAGCGCGCTGACATTTGTGGGTGTTCCTGCATGTAATCACTCAACACTGCTGCCAGCAGTTGATAAAAACGCCTCTCCGGTACGCCAAGGCGAGCCATCAGCGGCGAAACAAAGCGCAGAACCGTCACGAAGTGGCCGGTCTGCAAATCATGAATTAAGTAGTCGGCGCTCAGGCGAGCGGTGACGTCACGCACCTCCTGAGGCAGGGAGTCCATTTCCGGGAACGCATCTTTCACCAGCCGCATATCGCCCTGGAAATCTTTCAACAGCACGCGCTGCGGTACGCCCTTTTTCATGGCGAGCGTTATATTTTGTCCGTGGGCGATAAGCGCGACGCCGTAGCGGCAAAGCAGGTGATACAGCGGAACCACTACCACCCGGAACAGCTGCGTGAGCCAGGTTTCAGCGTCCAGCCCGGAGCGGTCGATATATGCGCCTATCAGCGGCTGATTGTTTTCATCGCACTCCATCAGTGTTGCCATCAGAATCGGACTTTCGTCCGGCTTCAGCCAGCGACACGGATTCTCACGCCAGATAACGCCGAGCATCTCCTGGTAGCGGTAGGGGGCCTGGGCAAGCGCGGCATAGCCTTCATGGGACACATAGCCCGCCGCCGGTTCACCGAGGATCACCGCGCCGCTTTGCTTAAGCGTGGCGTCGGTCGCAAAAACCTGTTGCAGCCAGCGTGAGGCCAGCGGCCCGGCGGCGATGTATTTGCCCGGAATCCCCCGGTAGCAGGAGGTGTTGTAGATGGTCAGCGGCAGCTTGATATCCAGCCCGCCCTGGCGACTGGCGTTGGTCAGGGTGCGCAGCGACTGCTGCGCGAGCCACAAGTCGCCAAACTCGCCGAGCGAAACCATCCTGCCTTCGGCAAGATCGGCGATGAAGTCGAGGGAGATTTTTTGCTGCCACTGCCACGGATGTACCGGCAGTGGCAGCCAGTCGTTATCCAGCCCGTTGTCCTGCCAGACCTGATTGAAGCGGGCAAACTCCTGCGGGTCCATCGCGGCCGCCAACAACTGCTGAATATCCAGCTCGCTGTCGCAGCGCCAGACCATATGCTCACGTTTTACCGCCAGCCAGTGCAGTCTGAAGGTGTTGGCGTACTCTGGCGCATATCGCTCCAGCGCCTCTTTGCCCCAGCCCCGACGACCTTTATTAAAAGCGAATTTAGGATGGCCGCTTAGCAGGCATTGCAGGCGGTCGGCATCAAGATCAATCAGGTCACTGGCGCTCAGCCCGCGCCGTGCCTTCAGCAGTTGCAGGTCACCCAGCAGCGTGGCATACAAATCCTGCATATGCTCAGCAACGGTGGCATCGCTCATCGACAGCACCGGCTTTAGCTGCATCAGTAGCGTTTGCGCCAGAACGGGCTCGTCCGCGCAGCGCAGCGTTTGAGCATCAATCCACAGCCAGCCCCAGATGCCGCGTTCAGCGCTGAAGCGCCATTGTGCGCCCGGCAGGTTAATGCAGTAGCGGCCATCGCCCTGAGATTCCGCGTGGAAAACCTGCTCATACTCCAGCTCGGCCAGCATTTTTGCCACCAGCTGGCGGTTAACAAAATCCCAATCCTTGTGATTCATTACAGACCGACCTCCGTGAAGAAGTGATGGCGATCCGCCATCACCATGCGCGAGCGCTTGTGTGGGAAGTCGAACTCTTTAATTGTCCGGTATCCCGCAGGCTCAAGGTGGCGGAACAGGCGCTGGTTATCGGCGCGTGGCTCAAGTACGGTGCGCTGCGTGCGGGGCTCATCCAGCAGCAGGTAATGCGTCAGCCCGCGCAGCCAGCTTTGTACGTAGTGGGCTCCGCGCCATTGCTGTTCACCAACCAGCAGATGCAGGCCACGGTCAAAGGGTTGCCATGAATAGTGGCGGCCAATGCGGTCTTCCGCCGCCCAGTAGATTTCGAAATAGCTAAACGGCCGATCGTCGAAGCAGCCGATCAGCGGGAACGCATGTTTACCGGTGAGCTGGCGTTCCAGATAGGCGGTCTGTACCTCCAGCGAGCCGCTTTGCTCCCAGAAATACTCAACGCGCGGATCGTTCATCCAGCGGGTGAAACGTTCTGCATCAAGAACGGGATCGGCAACGCGGAAACTCAGCGTCTTGCGAACGCGTGGATCGTAACGGCGATAAACCTCGCCCTGCGGACGGGGTGGGCGCAGCGGGAAATAAATCTCACGCTCTGCATCAAAAACCATTTCGCCGGAGGCCCGGTTTGCCGGAGAACTCAGCCATAGCGGTAACTGCCAGAAGGCGGTGCGATGGATGATGTCGCTTTTTACCTGCCCGAAAAGCGTCAGCGCCTGTGGCTCCTCACGCCATTCGGCCCAAGGGAGAACCACCGCTGAAAGTTGCGGTGCGGCGATAAATATCTGCTCCAGCGCGTCGCGCAGCCACCCTGTCGGCAACGGCCCCGGCCAGTGCAGCACCGCGCTATTGTCCAGCCCCCAGCTAAGATTCAGAGGCTTGTCGAGTTTTTCACAGCGCAGTCCATATCCGCTGTGAACGATGTTTGCCTTAGACATTTAACCCTCCTGAGCCAGCAGCGGGTTGGCGAAATCGAAGTAGATCACCGAGGGATCGACGATGGTGTTCTCGTTGTGGTCGTTCAGATAACAGAAAAAGTTACCTTTTACGTTCCAGTACGGATTTTCCAGCACGTAGTTGAGACAGGTTTTATGAGTCACCTGATCACGCATTTCAGCCAGCAACGTTCGTACGCGAGCCATCAGATTCGCTTCACTGTCCAGCCCGGCAGCGCCCAGCGCGGCGGTCACGGCAAAAGTGGAGTTAACCAGCAGGTAATAAGGGAAGTAGCGCAGCAACTGCTCACGGGTGAAGACGTTTTCCGCCTGCGCCTCGCCAATGGTGTCGAGCCAGCCTGCCGCGTGAGGCATAAACGCGCTGCCCTGGCAGTCACGGTAGATAAGCCCGACCGGCAGATCCCCAAGCATCTGAACCAGAATATTTTGCTGATGCGCCAGCAGCACCAGGCCGTAATCCGCTTCAGCCGTAAACAGCGGCTTCAGCACCTGATGACAGTAAGCATCGACCCATGCGTGGGCGGCCTGTTGCGCAGTGATGCCGAGGCGATCGCTCAGACGTTTTACCGCCGCAACCAGCAGCGAATCACCGCCATCCAGCGCGGCCTGGGTCAGGGAGACCAGTACGTTAGTCTGGCTTTGCGGCTGATCCACCAGCAGGTTTTCACGCAGGGCAAACAGGCTTTCCTGCATGATGTTGCCGTGGAGATCGCGCAGCCCGGCCCAACCGTCTTCCTGCATCACCCGGAAAGTCGGGAAGCGGGCCTGTAGCGTCTGCCAGTCGTCGGTTTGCGCCAGGCGCGCCAGGCGCATTCCACGCTTCACTTCTTTCACTGACAGGGTACGGACGGAGTTGGTCAGGCGCACGCTCAGGGAGAATTTGATCATGTCGCGGCTGGTGGCGCAGTATAGCGAGCGGGAAGAGGTGGTCGGTAGCCACGGCGCGCCGGCCTCGCCTAAATCTTTAATCAGCCCTTTAGCGACAAGCTCCTGGCACCATTCCTGCTGCAACAGATACTCCCCCTGCCACGGGTGCAGCGGGAATAGCCATTGATTGTCGCTTAATTCATTGAGTAACTGCGGCGCATTCTCTGCGGCAAATCGCGTCAACCGTTGTTGCAGGTTGAGATGCAGGCTTTCACCGGCGATCTGCGTTTTGTTCACCGCAAACCACCGCAGCGGGAAGTGGGGCGCGAAGTCCGGCAGGTAGCGTTCGGCCTCCTGCTGGTTAAACGGTTCATGAGACTTAGGCGCCGGGTGGAAGGCGTGCCCGACCAGCAGAGCCTGCTCCGCCTCGCCAAAGTTCAACGCTTTTTCACGCAGGGCTGCCCAGTCATGGCGGGCATCAATTGCCTGCTGCGTATGGGCGTGGCTTTCCATCACGCGCTGGTGGAAGGTTTCGCAACTGGTCGCGGGCAGCAAGAGTTGGTGCTGGAGCTTATCAACAATAAGCCGGGAGAGGGTGGCGAAATCGACGGGGTGACTGCCGGAGGCCGTGACCAGACGCGCCGGAAATTCAAAGCGGTGATGCTGGGTTGGGGAAAAATAAGCCACTCTGAAATGGAGCGCCTGCTGTTCGCCCAGCGGGATGATCAATTCGGTTGGCTGGTATTCCGTCAGTCGCCAGTCTTTGGTTTCACGAACCAGGGAATTCAGGAAGCACTGTGCAGCCACATCCAGGGCTGACGTTTTAGTTGGCAAAGTCATAGTCAAACAGATCTCACTCGTCATGATAATGAGAATTTTGTCGATAAAGATTCCCATTATCAACAAAAATTATTAGGATTGATAAAATTTATTTTATAAATAAGCACAATCAATATATGGAATTACAACATCGTGACGTCTCTTGAGAGCGCGGAAATGCCGCAAAAAACATTGTCCTGCTGGCCGCTTGCGTTCAGCGCGGGGTTACTCGGTGTCGGGCAAAACGGCCTGCTGGTCGCGATCCCTGTACTGGTGATTCAGACAAACCTGAGTTTGTCGATTTGGGCGGCTTTGCTGATGCTTGGCTCAATGCTGTTCCTGCCGTCTTCCCCGTGGTGGGGAAAGCAAATTGCCCGTATTGGCAGTAAGCCTGTGGTGCTGTGGGCTCTGGGGGGATACGGTGCAAGCTTTACTCTGCTTGGGCTGGGAAGCATGCTGATGGCGACCGGCGCTGTAACAACAGCGGTGGGGCTGGGAATATTAATCATCGCGCGGATCGCCTACGGGCTTACCGTGTCAGCGATGGTACCAGCCTGTCAGGTCTGGGCATTGCAGAGAGCGGGGGAAGGGAATAGCATGGTCGCTCTGGCAACCATTAGCTCCGGCTTGAGCTGCGGCAGACTATTCGGGCCGTTGTGCGCGGCGGCGATGCTGGCAATTCACCCTCTGGCGCCGATGGGGCTGCTGATGGCAGCTCCACTGCTGGCGCTGGTGATGCTGCTGCGGTTGCCTGGCACGTCACCGCGGCCTACAGCGGAGCGCAAGAGCGCCAGCCTGAGGCTGGATTGCCTGCCTTATCTGCTTTGCGCGCTGTTATTAGCTGCGGTGGTGAGCATGATGCAGCTTGGTCTTTCTCCCGCCCTTACTCGCCAGTTCGCTACAGATACCGCCGCTATTAGCCATCATGTGGCGTGGCTGTTAGGGCTGGCCGCAGTTGCCGCGCTTATCGCACAGTTCGGGGTGCTCCGCCCGCAGCGCCTGACGCCGATGGCGCTGCTTTTGAGTGCCGGAGCGCTGATGATTTGTGGCCTGGCGATAATGTTCGCTGAACAGCTATGGTTGTTTTACCTCGGCTGTGCGGTGCTGTCGTTTGGGGCGGCTCTGGCAACACCTGCTTATCAGCTTCTACTGAATGATAAACTGACAGACGGCACGGGTGCGGGCTGGATTGCTACCAGTCATACGCTTGGCTATGGGCTTTGTGCATTGCTGGTGCCGCTGGTGTCGAAAAGTGGTGCCGCCGCTGCGGCGCTGATTATAGCGGCTTTTTTCGTTGCTGTTTTATTTACCATAATATCTATTTTCATCTGGTTCAATCTAAAGTTTTCAACAGCTGATAGGGCTGTTAATGGCTAAATCGGTTGATGCTTAGAAGAGGACAATGACGAATCTCTGGAGATAGGCCACTGTGGGAGAGCGTTACGATAAAACGCAGACCGTAGCAGCATTAATTAACGAGGACGTGGAGGTCATCAATGCTTACAGCTTTCAGTTGGCTTTACTAACCAAGGACTGCGCGTTGCTCACGTACCGCAGCGAGGTTGTCGATTCAAAAAGACGCTTCGTTCGTCAATTTGGCAGAGGAGCCATATTTGTACAAATCATCAGAAATGTTGGCAGCTCAGATTTCACCAAGGGACGCCAGTGAAAGATGTTCAGGAAGAAGGGCAGGCACGCAAGATGGCGAATTAAGACAGGTGTGTTCGTGTTGTACCCCAGCCCGAACCGCTGTTCGGATTACCACCATCACCGGAATGACTTCCCAGACCAGAACTACCGGACAAAATGTTCTGAAAGTGGTATCTGGAAAGTAGCAGGAACTCCTTCCACAACAGCACCAATTACCAAAGGCAATGTAATGCCTCCGTACAGAGGAAAGGGCGTAACCTAGAAATTACCCCAATACGCTTAACCGTTAAACTTACACCGAAGGCCAGTCAGGATATGGATAATATCTGGTACTACAGTTGTCGCCAATACCGGCAACCGAGAAAAGTCATCTAGGCCTTGGTCGGTTATAAGGCTCCACGCTCAATGGAAGTGTATACGCGGGTTGCATGGGCAGATCGATCTCGGAACCTGCGTGGCGTTTGCCAGCCTCCTCTCGATGCAGGCTGGGTCAACCCGCGTACCGGAAAATGCAGTACAGCAGGTGCTGGCCGGTAAAGGCTGCAAAGTCACGTCGCTGCTGAAGCCTGTGGTGTGGAGCATGCGAACAAACATTGAAAATTCGTATTCTGGCGGAGAGCCCGCGTGACGTGTTTAGCAGCGATTTACGGAGGGATATTTCCCGCTGGCGCTACGTCACCACCGGGCCAGTTAACGATCAGGTCGTCACCGTTATTTTTAAAATAGACGGTCGGATCCAGCTTATTAGTTAATTATCTTACTTTGGGGTAACAGTATGAATAAGGTCACGCATCTTGTTTTACCTTTAAGCCTTATATCCACCGACGTGCTGGCGGAAAATAAAACTGAAACAGTACCGATAACGGAAAAACAGACCAGTGATACCATTGTGGTACGAGCAGCCCCCACCAGCCAGTCGATGGGTACGCAAATTATTAATGCCGACAAAATTGCCAGCCGCCCGACAGGAAATGGCACGGTTACCGAACTGCTGAAATATAATCCTAATGTACGCTTTGCCAATGACAGTAATTCCAGTCTGAATCCCGGGGAAATCGCGCCAGAAAATGTCTCGTTTCACGGCGAGAAATTTTATAACAGCAACTTTATTATACCACATGGGGGAAACTGACCAGCTTGGCGGGATACCAGCACGAGCAGAATAAGATTAAACATGCCTCTAGTTTGCAGCAGACGTGGTATCGCTATAACCGCAATCGAGATTTCGTCTCGGAAGCAATTGACTGGGGTACAGGCGTCGCCGGTAGCAATTCGCAGACGGCCATTATCGGCGGGTACGGTGAGTATGGAACTGAAAAGAACACAACGACACTGAAACAGGACGCTGAACTTAATGCGTTTTCAACTTCAGGTATCACTCATCAAATAGATGCTGGTTGGCAAGTTGACAGTTATCAGGCGGAGTATCGCCGCTTCGGTGATGCTTACGTGAGCCGTGGCGTAGCCACCATCAGTCCAAAAACGCAGTGTCAGTCCGACGATGCTTGGTGTATCGGTGGCGAACAGTACATTGGGGTGCAGGCCCGGCGGGTTTCCGGGATCGCCTGATCAACCAGATCGTGACCAGCGTGCTGTCTGACCAGCTGCTGCGCCAGCGCGACGGCCTGCCCGCTCAGGTAGGTAATATCGTGGCCCGTCGCTCCGACATTGCCTCGGAAACCGTGGCCTTTGCGCTGTTCGCTGATGTGAATCCCGGTAGTCATCTCGATGGTCTGAAAGTGGTGTTTCAGGAGCGCGACCGCCTTAAACGCTACGGGCTGCGCCAAGAGGATATTAATGCCGAACGTCAGCGCCTGCTGAAGGTCGCCCGGCGTATGAAGACGAAACCGGAAATGCGCACCTTCAGCGACTGGGTGCAAATCCTTAACGTCAGCTGGTCGAATGGCAATGCCTACTATGACACTCAGGCACGCGGCACTGCGGCCGCCGACCTGCTGGCGACCATCACCCCGGAGGAAGTGAACGCCCGACTCAGCAGTTGGCTTAACGCGCCGGATACCCTGGTACAGTTCAGCTTCCCCGGCAAAGCCCACTGGCCACTGCCGATGGCGAAAACGATAGACGCGCTGGAAGCCGCCGTCGCGACGGCACCGCTGGCGAAACCGCAGGCTCCGCGGCCGGTCACTGTCCCGACTTCCCAAAATCGGTGCGGACTGGCAGTTGCGCGGACAGCAAAAACGAGTGGTGACGCTTGGTCAGAATGAAAAATATTATCTGGCTGGCGCACTGCACAGCGGAACAGGTAAAGTCAGCTATGTAGGCGGCAACAGCAAAAGTTCGGCGCTGTTCATCAGCCTGCTGAAGCGGCTTAAAGCGACGTATCGGCGGGCGCAAGCCATCAGGCGGACGTGGACAAAGCCGGGAAACGCAGCGCTGGTTAAAGTGTAGCGGTATTCGGCGCAGCTATTTAGATAATCTTTGTTTTCATTGATGCACCTGAACAGAGACGACCACATCACCTCTGTTCAGTGGTCAAATTCAGTAAACTACTACAATGCTGTTAATTAGAGTGGGATTTGTCTAGAATAGAAAAATAATCGTTCTAACCCCTTAACATATCTCTGGAGATTTATGTCAGTTTTGCAAGTGTTACATATTCCGGACGAGCGGCTTCGCAAAGTTGCTAAACCGGTAGAAGAAGTGAATGCAGAAATTCAGCGTATCGTCGATGATATGTTTGAGACGATGTATGCAGAAGAAGGTATTGGCTTGGCGGCAACCCAAGTTGATATCCATCAACGTATCATTGTTATTGATGTTTCGGAAAACCGTGACGAACGGCTGGTGTTAATCAATCCGGAGCTTTTAGAAAAAAGCGGCGAAACAGGCATTGAAGAAGGTTGCCTGTCGATCCCTGAACAACGTGCTTTAGTGCCACGCGCAGAGAAAGTGAAAATTCGCGCCCTGAACCGCTACGGTAAACCATTTGAACTGGAAGCAGACGGCTTGTTAGCCATCTGTATTCAGCATGAGATGGATCACTTGGTTGGTAAACTGTTTATGGATTATCTGTCACCGTTGAAACAACAACGTATTCGTCAGAAAGTTGAAAAACTGGATCGTCTGAAAGACCGGGCTTAAGGATAAGATGTATTAGTCGCGATTTGATCTGGTACATGGCCTTGAAAGCGAGAGTCTGCAGTTTAGCGCGCCTGAATTTGGTGCAATAGCCTCAGTGGATGATGAAAGCGCCGCTTGGTCGCAGGGCATTCTGAGCTTCAGCGATAAACCTTTGAGTGAAGTGATTGCCACGCTGAGCCGTTATCGCAACGGCGCGCTGTGATGCGATCCAACGGTGGCTTTGTTACGCCTGAACTGTAGCATCTGCTGGGTTGCATCGGCATCTTGGCTGCGGGTAAAGACATGGCGCAGTTGGTGTTTCTTCCAAGCTTCGCCCTAATAAAACGCGAAGCTATTCGGCGTTGTCGTGTTTGTGCAACAACGAGACACGGAAATCCACTTCCGCACACTGACTACTTCAGGAAAGCCAATGAGTCCATCCACTCAGGCTATCAGGACATCTTTCAGCCCCCCCCTGTTTTGCAGGTCAGTCCCACAGACAATCAGAGCTGGGCCGAGGGCGTGATCGGAACCGCAGTCGTGGCTATGACGGGCTGTCTCGTTGAATGCTTACGGCTTGCAGTTGCTCAGGATGTCTTCGTTCTTTTTACCATCATAGGTGGAAAGATTCATGTTGCTGCCTTTGCCCCACAGCTCGTAGATGTAATCCTTGTTGAGCGGCACATAGCGCATGCCTGAACCACTAACAGCCCGCTTCATCGGGATCAACTCATCCATCTGCTGGATGACAGCATAGTCCCCGATGTAGACCACATCCAGCGTTTTGCTGTCATCGCAGGCGTATTGGGTGTGGGTGACTTCATCTGCCATAGCCCCCCCGGGGACGCTCAAAGCAAGCAGAACGATAGAGGAAAATAGAGATTTCATGAAAGTTTTCTCCTTGTTTCGTTATTCTGAGGGCGGGCATGAACGACGTTCACGACTTCAATGTGTGCAGCTGTGACCCTGTATAGCACTATGTGATGAGTGTTTGTCAAAATCGACCTCCTCGTCGCGCACAACCCGCTTACAGCGAGATCACCATCGCGCTTTGGTGTTCTATCTGCGCCCGCACAGCCAAGTAGGGAGCCGATGCTCTCCGGAGGAGAGAAAATGCGGGCCATCTATCGGAACTCCTTGCGGTAGATGACCACAGGTATGTCATAAATACTTTTATTTTCCCCACAAGTTTGCAGAAAAGTCAAGCAGATCCACAGCATAGCTGGTGCTCCCTAAATTTTTTTTGCCGAGTAGGCGCTGGAGTTCTTTAATCTGCTTCATGGCGGCAGCAAGTTCAGAGGCAGGAA
>OGEQ01001338.1_pt1 | contig 20551 bp, 20 predicted proteins | sample 1570731 | NCBI WGS metagenome assembly OGEQ01 (sample SAMEA2582132, study PRJEB24529) | metagenome | biome: Human gut stool | place: China | collected 2011
GTGGTCGTTTAGGGGAATATAAATATTACGATATGGATAAGGTTATTGCTAGTGCCTTGGCATTAGTAGAAAAGGAATTAGCATAAGCTCTATTTCCGATGTAAATATAGATTTGAGAATCAACACTCATGTAGGAGAGTACTAGTGAATATTAAGATTTTAGTAGCTACACATAAGCAATATTGGATGCCAGAGGACTCCGTGTACATGCCAATCCATGTAGGGCGAGAAGGCAAAGCTGATATTGGTTATACCGGTGATCATACAGGAGATAATATCTCCTCAAAAAATGCGAATTATTGTGAATTAACAGGCCTTTATTGGGCTTGGAAAAACCTTGATGCGGACTATATCGGTCTCGTTCATTACAGACGATACTTTACGCGCAAAGAGGTGCGTTCCATAGAGGACAAAAAGAATCAAATCCTTACAGGTCCAGAATGGGAAAAACTACTTTCAGAGTATCCTGTTGTGGTAGCAGATAAGCGTAAATATTATATTGAATCTAACCGTTCTCACTATAATCATGCCCATCATAGCGACGGCCTTGATGCGGCAGAGCAAATCATCGCTGAAAAATATCCAGAATATAGTGCTGCTTTCACAAAGGTTTGCAACCGCACATGGGCGCACATGTTCAACATGTTTGTTATGCGCCGCGACCTATTTGATCAATACTGCGAGTGGATGTTCTCTATCTTGGAGGAAATCGAACATCGCGTCGATATTTCCAATTACGATACATACGAAGCTCGTATTTATGGTTTTGTAAGCGAAATCTTGCTTGACGTATGGATTGAAGCAAATAACATCGACTATAAAGAACAAAATGTATCCTTTATGGAGCCTCAAAATTGGTTGAAAAAGGGTAGTTCCTTTGTGTTGCGTAAATTTGGTTTACAAAGTAAAGGCTAGGTACCATTGTGAATCCAGTACTATCTATCATTGTTGCAGCATATAATGCGGAAACTACAATTAAACAAGTTATAGACAGTGTATATTCACAAAATGTAGACACATCCCTATATGAGTTGATTATTGTAAATGACGGTTCTCAGGATAAAACAGGAGAACTGCTTGATACATTGGCTAGTGCTTATCCTGATATGTGTCTTGTGATTCGCCATATTCCAAATGGTGGCGTATGTAATGCTCGCAACTATGGCATGTCTATTGCACGCGGCGAATACGTAACCTTTATGGACTCCGATGATTATTATGGTGAAAGCATCCTTTCCTCCTTTTTCGAGAAATATAACCAGCATCCACAAGTAGATTTTTGGAAATACGGTGCTGTTGAACATTACATTGAGCATGGTGAAAGCCTTCGTGACAAGGTAAACGATGTGGCGGATTTTCTATCTAGTGATGCTACAGATATTTTACGAATGGCTCTTGAAATGGAATATATTCCTCTCTTTGGTTATGTGTGGAACGGCTTTTACAAACGATCGATCATCGAGGCCCATCATATTCAGTTTTCTGCGGAATACATTATGGAGGACTTTATGTTCTCTTTCGAGTACTTAACTCACGCACAGTCCATGGGGACGATTCCTCATGTGTACTATCACTATATGCTCGACTTAGATAAGACTAGTCTTTCTAAGAAATGGGAGCCTAAGTACTACGAAATGTACCGCTTGAAGGTTCAAACCATTTATCAATATATGGTTAATGTAGGTATTGATGATGCGCAGTGCTACCAATTGTTGAGTGTGTTATACGTTAAATATATGTATTCTGCACTAGAACGGATGGGCGCAGTTTCTTCGATAGCTGGTAAATATACATGGTTACAGCAGTTATGGCAAGACGATGTATATAAGGCTATGCATCCTCATATGAAGGGTAGTGCCTCTCTTATCGGCATATTATCTGGATTGCTTAAATATAAATGGAATTTAGGTATTATCGCATGTACAGAGTGCATTTCCTTTGTACGCCATCGTCTTAAAGGTTTATTTGCGAAGATTAAATCTAATTAGAAAGAAGCACAATTATGACAAACCGAGAACCTCATGTATTACGTGTGCTACAAGTGGGTATGACACGTAATCTAGGTGGCATAGAAACATATTTGATAGAACAATTTAGACATCTTGATAAAAGTAAAATTGATTATGATTTTGTGAACATCACAGGGGAATACTCTATTTGTTATGAAGATGAAATCTTGGCCTCTGGTAGCAAGATTTTTAAAGTTGTTTCTAGACATAAAAACCCGCTGCTCCATTATTGGCAGTGGTTTAATATATTGTTACAAAATAAAGGCGTTTATGATGTAATCGTCTTGAATACAAATAGCTTGGAATATGTATTTCCTCTCGTATTAGGAAAGGTCTTTGGCATACCGGTTCGCGTTATTCATAGCCATAATTCAGGCTTTGAAAACAAGCAAGGCTTGGCCCGTCGTATCCTCGTAGGGATGAATAAGAAATTATTAGCGTGGAGTGCTAATTTGCGCTTTGCATGCAGTCAGTTTGCAGGACAATGGATGTTTAAGGATAATCCATACCACGTTATTTACAACGCTATTGATATTCACAAATATGATGCGGACTTAGCCGTTCGTGATGAAATGCGCCAAGCTTTAAACTTAGATACAGCGCTAACATTGCTACATGTAGGGCGTTTTTCGTACCAAAAAAATCATTCCTTCTTGTTGGATATCTTCAAAGAAGTGCACAGTATTCAGCCCGATTCTGTGTTGTTGCTAGTAGGGGATACTACTGAAGAAAGTGAATTCTTAACGGAAGTCAAACGAAAAATTAAAGCATACGGGTTAGAGCATGTCGTTCGTTTGCTAGGCAGACGAGATGATGTTAATAAGATTATGCAGGCTGCAGATGTACTTGTGATGCCGTCCTTTTTTGAAGGCCTTACCGTTGTTGGTATTGAGGCACAAGCATCGGATTTACCACTGCTTTTATCTGATACAGTAACTAAAGAATTGGGACTTTTACCATCTACTCATTTCATTTCATTAGAAGCAGGTCCTACAGCATGGGCTGAGGCAATAGTAAATAGTAAACAACATAATAGACAGAGTCGTTATGAAGAGTTAAAAGCAGCAGGCTATGATATTGGGTTTGAAACAGAACGTGTTGAGAAGTTATTGATAGACGCTTATCATGAGCTAGCATAATAGTTGGGGAGAAGGAATGGAGTTAGCATTACAACAGGCCATCGATGTACATCCGGTCATTACATTTGATGTCTATGATACGCTAGTATGTCGCGTTATCTATAAAGATAGAGATCTATGGCAATTAGTGGATCGGGAATACCAAAAGCGAAATCATGTAAAGCCCATTGGTTTTTACAAGAAAAGGGAGACGGCTGACCATAAGGCGCGTAAAACGTATCCGTACCGAGAAGTAACACTGGATGAGATTTACGAAGTCTTTGCTGATTTATACGGTCAAGAATTAGCCGATGCATGTAAGGCTTTAGAAATTGAATTAGAAATCAATTTAACCTTTCCTAATGATGAGGTCATAGAGGCTTATCAATACGCATTACAGCAAGGGAAGAAGGTATATATCATTTCCGATATGTATTTGACGGATACCATCATTGGTCAAGTATTAGAACATAATAAGATTACAGGTTATGACAAACTGTTTGTGTCCTGCATATATCGCAAAACTAAACATGAAGGGGGAGCTTTGTTTAGTGCTGTTTTAGAGGAAATACAGGCAGATGCTAAGGATGTGCTACACATTGGGAACGATGCAAAGGCAGATATTCAACAGTCAAAAGCTGTTGGCTTAGATGCGTACTTAATCAAGCCTCCTAGTCGTAAATCGTACGTCAATGAAAGCAAGGCGAAGAGCGATCTAGATTATTCTTTGTTATATGGTTTTATCAAGAAACATAACTCCCCTCAAATGCCTGATTCCTTGGCGTATCGATTGGGATTTGATGTGTTTGGTCCTATTGTTAAGGGCTTTATGGAATGGATTAAGGTACATAAGGATAACTATAATCTTGATGCTATTTTATTCTTAGCCCGTGACGGCTATATATTGCAAGAGATTAGTGATCAAGAGGGGGAACTTACTAGTTTCTATTCTTATTTGTCTCGTCGATCTGTAGTTATTCCTATGATTCAGTATCGTCAGTCCTTAGAGGACATTTTGCGGTTATATAAATCTTGGCAATCAAATATAAGGCTGAACACTTTATTTAATCGATTGGGCATTCCTTATGATGCGGAGGTTGTTCGTTCCGTTGGTTTAAGTGAAAGCTCCACTTTTACGCGCGATGAATTGCCTCAAGATGAGCGAATTCAAGCCCTCTATAGTCAAGTGCGAGCGAAGGTATATTATAATTCACAAGAACAAGGACAGTTATTGTCAGATTATCTCAAACAGTATAAGGATTACGGTAGAATTGGTATTGTAGATCTTGGTGCTGGTACCATTGTATCGGCGCTTCAGCAATACAGTACAATCAAGAACTATAATATTGATTGGATTCCGCTCTACCTACAAAATAGTCTTGAGCCAACAGATTCGTATATTAATATTTCTCAAAACTACGAATTGCAAACAGCGTTACGCTTAGGTTATATGTTCTTAGAGGTATTCTTTACGGCTCCTCATGGTACGACCTTAGGCTATGAGTACAATGAGAAATGTGAAGCTATACCTCTACTAGAGGACTACGAATATAGCTCCATGCCTGAGGAATATAAGAATCGCTTGGATGAGCTACACCAAGGGGCTATGGACTTCTATCAGTCTTATCCACTAGATATGATGCAATATGGCTCTATTGATGCAGATCTAGTGATGACGAACTTCATTCAATTTGTCTTGCATCCAGATGATGAAGATGTAGCGTACTGGGGACCATATCCAGTGTATATAGACTCCTTTGAGCCGATGGTTAAGAATAAATCCTTGGTTGCTTATTTAATTAATCCAAAACAATTGGTTACGGACTTTAAGGATAGCATCTGGCCTGCAGGTTTCTTACATGCTCTAGGTAATTCTAATCTATTATTAGGTATGTTAAATCATAGTAATCAACTGCGATTATCTTTGAAAGATAAGTTGGTGAAGCGATGAAAGTAAACTGGGCATTATTGGAAAATATTGGTTCTTTGCTAACTGTAAAAGGCCTTCAATATATTCTGAGCTTTATTACCTTTCCTTATTTAGTGCGGGTTCTTCACGTTGATGGCTTTGGTCAGCTCGCCTTTGCTACGGGCGTGGTACAGTACTTTTTACTATTTTCTAACTTTGGCTTTGACCTCAGTGGTCCGAAAAGTATTGCGCGCCATGATTGTGGGCCAAAGAGGGGCTTTTATTTCAGTTCCATCATGGGGGCTAAGCTCTTTATCCTCGCCGTTATAACCGCTGTGTTTGGGATATTGATGTTTATCCTGTCTAACTGGTTCAATTATAATGCACTCCTTTATGGGGCGGTGTATTTAAACGTTATTGGTACGGCTCTGTTTCCAATTTGGTTCTTCCAAGGAATACAGAAGATGCGCTACATCACCTTTGTTAGTATCTTAGGTCGTATCGTATCGGTAGCGGGAATCTTTATCTTTGTAAATACCTTAGATGATATCGTGTGGGCTGCATTCTTTCAGTCTATTACAAATGTAATTGCAGCAGTATTCTCGTGGATTATCATTTACAAGGAATATCCAGATATTCTTATGAGGATTAAATGGAGCCATATTAAAGGGGCTATCAAGGATAGCGTTCCTTACTTTGGCTCTATGGTGGCTATTAATCTCTATACTAGCTCTACCATCGTATTCCTTGGATTAGTAACGTCTGACTACGTCGTGGGCATCTATACGGCAGCAAATCGCATTATTGATGCTTTCAGAGGTGGCCTAAGCCCTGTAGTAGACGCCTTATATCCATTTGTTAATAAAATCGCCAAGGAATCCAAGGAACGGGCTCAATCGGTATTGCGTAAAGCGACTATCATTCTTTGTTCTGGTACATCCTTGCTCTGCATTGGTATCTTTGTAACTGCTAAATGGTTGGTTTACTACATTCTTGGACCAAGCTACGAGGCGTCTGTATCGGTGCTACAAATACTAGCATTCTTGCCGTTAGTGGTTATTACTAGCAACATTTATGGCCTATTCGGAATGATATCCTTTGGTCATCAAAAGGAATTTGTTACGATTTTAGTTCACTCTGCTATTTTAGATTTATGTATCGTGTTCCCTTTACTCTATTACATGGGGGCCGATGGCGCAGCATTGACGATGCTTTTAACAGAAATCTATGTACTCTACAGATGTATTAAATTCGTAAATGCTAGTGATTTTAGATTTTTATAATTAAATAAAGAAGTGAAAGCATATGAATACATATATTTTAAACGACCTTAAACGAAAATGGTGGCAAATAGCCCTCGTAGGTATCCTTTGTGCTATCGTTATCATTGTGTCTCGTACGGTACTAGTAAAACCAATCATGGTACATGGTCCCATCAATGCATCTGTTATCTTTACAGTAGATAATAAGACCCCAGATGCTATTGTGAAGGATGATCTTCATTTAAGAGGAATGCTTCAATCACAAGGCTTTATCATGGGCTTTGTGAAGCAAAGTGCTAATGATCTTGATTGGTCTAAACTCAACTCCAATTGGGGTGCCATGGATGCGGTCAATCAGTTCAAATGGTATCAACAACATATCTTTGTAAATACAGAGGATCCTAAAATCTACGAATTGTATATCATGTTTAATCCTAATGATGTACAAGATCCAGACTATACGAAGGCTCATTTGGATATCTTAATTAATCAGTACATTAGCTATGCCAATAGCAAGGTACAAGCTATCAATCCAAACTATTCTATTCGTCTCGTTGATAAACAAATTGTTGAAGGCGATGCACAATTTAAAGATGAAGGCTTCTTACCTGTGAAGTACGGTATTATAGGCTTTATTTTGGGTAGTATGGTTATGATTTTGTTTGTTTCTGTAACAGCTGTAAGGAAGTATCGTCATGGTAGATAGCCAATTTTGGTTCATATCGCTGTCCCTCTCATCAGTCTTGCTGTTGTTAGTGACACTATATGCACTAGATTTTGATTTACTATCACCAGTTATCGCAACACAGTCGTCCTTAACGATTGCTAGCATTCTGTGCACCATTATGGTAAAACAGTGGCAACTGCCCATGCATGGCAGCACCGTGTTAATCCTCATCAGTGCACAAATCGTGATGACATTGGGTTCACTTTACGTGGCCCATTGTTTGAATGATAGAACTATAGTAAAAGCTAGCATATCTACTAAGAATATGAGTGATGTGTATATTCCGATGTATCGCCAAGGTATTTTATGGATATTGCTAGCTGTTATTGTAGGCTTAGCAGGTCATGAGATGTATACCTTAGCGGAAAAGGCAGGGAATAAGAATGGCATTTTAGGTATCGCTAGTTCTATTCGTCCTTATATTATGGCTGAAAGCTCAACTATAAAGCTATCTCGGTGGATGGCGTATTATCAAATCTTAGTGCAACAAATAACATATTTATCAATATTTGCTTTTATTCAGCGCTCAGTCTTTAAGGCGTGGCGCTGGAGTAATCTATGTTATTTAATACCTCTACTATTTTTCTTCCCCTTTGTGTATTTAACAACGGGGCGCATTCTAATCATTACCTTAGTTATATTCATCTTTACGATCATCGGTCATGCCTTGTACCGCAAATATGAAGGTTATGTATATGCGAAGAAGTTGCTCACAACAGCAGGGATATCCTTTTTATCTTTTTTCTTACTATTTATAATTGTAGGTACTTTATTTGGGAAAGGTATTAGTTCTAATTCATCAGCTCTTGAGATTCTAGCGCATTATGCAGGGATTTCCTTATCTGCCTTCGATGTGATTTTACAGTATCAACTAGCGGATTCAACCTTGATTGGTCAAACTATATTTATAGGTCCTTACAGTAATTTGAATACACTCGGTTTTAATCTACCTAAGCCAAGTATTTTCTTATTCTTTACCTATTTCTATAATATCGATACGAACGTATATACATCGCTGATGCGGTATTACCATGATTTCTCTTTAGTGGGGATGTATCTTTTCGCGTTGCTCATCCTTATGGTATATACAATTCTGTATTACGCCTGTAGACAACGCAACAGCATTCCAATGATATTAGCATATGCTACCTTTGTATATCCTTTATATCTATTTTATGTAGATGACCGAATTTTCATGGATTTTTTTGGTACACAAATCATTTATATTGTTGTGTTACAGTTTATTCTCATTAAATTATTATATAAATATAAAGCATAAACTAATCAATTAAAAAGACTCATACTTCAAATGTTATCATTTGAAGTATGAGTCTTTTTTATAGGTGGAATCTTTTTTTTTGAAAAGTAGTCGTTTATATACATAAGAAATCTTTTATTTATCGCAATATATTTTACAATTCATCGTATAAATAAAGATGAAGAATTAATGGAAGTTTTAATAAATTCCCATAGATATTTTATAAATATCATGTATACTACTTATATTGAAAATATTAAATATATTAAATGTTTAATATTAACGTTTGGGGTTAATATTATTGGCATTCGATAAATATTGAGGGAGAAAATATGGGTACTACATTTATGTTGATGAATAATCCAATGGATTTAATTATGAATCTAGTGGTAGATACTACAGTTAATACAGATCAAATGATATTAGAAGGTGCTATTGAAAAGTATAAAGTTGATTTTGATGCAGCATCTCAACAAGCTATCTTTACTTTTAAATTGTATGGCAGTGCTAAGTTCTATAAATTACGTATTGTTGCAGATGCTAAAAAGAATTTAGAAGAACTTACTTCTACAGAGCACTTTTTCCAAGTTGTAAATATATTAGGTCTCACTATTAATATGGCTAAGTCTAAAAAGAAATCATTAGCCATTAAGGTGGATATGGAAAACTCTTATGTATATCTTGAAGACTTGAGTTCTAATGATGGAACTATACATAAATTTCATGGTTGGTTGGAACATTAAATTATTAATATTATCTTATTTTAAATCACCATATGGAATTATAATATATAATTCCATATGGTGATTTTTATTATTGTCTTTAGACTGGTTCGCGACGTAGTCGCGAATCATTAAACCACCCGCTATGCGGGTGCGGCAACGAAAGTTATACAAAAAAATCACCTTGCTTAAGTATAATGTAGGTGTTCAAGCCGCATTATATGCAAAAGAAAGGTGATTTTATATGGCAACAAAGACACAGAGCCTTGCGCACACAAAATGGTTATGCAAATACCACATAGTATTTACACCTAAGTATAGACGTAAAGTTATATATAATCAATACAGAAATAGTTTACGTGAAATACTGAGACGTTTATGTGAATATAAGGGCGTCAAGATTATAGAGGGGGAGCTTATGGCAGATCATGTGCATATGCTAGTATTAATCCCACCTAAAATATCAGTTTCATCTTTTATGGGATATCTAAAGGGTAAAAGTGCACTAATGATGTTCGATAAACACGCAAACTTAAAGTATAAATTTGGAAATAGACACTTTTGGTCCGAGGGATATTATGTAAGTACGGTAGGTTTAAATGAAGCTACCGTAAAAAAATATATACGTGAGCAAGAGTTACATGACCAAATGAAAGATAAACTTAGTGTAAAAGAATATGAGGACCCTTTTAAGGGTAGCAAGTAATACATATCCCCTTTAAGGGGAGCGTTACGAGTCAATGGCTATGCAGCTTGAACGTAGTGAAAGCCAGCGCCTTTAGACGCAGGCCTAGTACTATGGGCTTATAGCCCGTGAGCAAACCACCCGTTTTACGGGTGGTTCTGATTTATGATAACAATAATTAAAAAATAATAACAAAAAATATAGATTTGATAACAAAAAAATTGAGAAGCAATGCGATTTGGTGTATAATAAATAAAATAGGAGGTGCATTGAATGTATACTGAAATTTCCAAAATAATTGAAGGTGCGTTATCCGGAGACAAGGAAAAGGTCTTTAATTATTCTAAAATATTGGCTAAAAATTTAGAAAATAATGGTGACTTAGCATTATCACGAAAAATAAATAATTTATTATCAAAAAAAAGAGGAGGAATATTGTCCTTAGATTCATTATCATCTAAGCCTGTTGATGGTGAAAGCAGAATGGACATGGTGGATATTTGTTATCCAATTATTGATAGAGACAAATTAATTTTGAATAATGAAATTGACAACAAAATTAAGGAGTTTATAAAAGGTTATGAAAATAGAGATAAATTATTAAAAGCTGGAATAGATGAACCTTGTACATTGCTTCTCTATGGTCCGCCTGGATGTGGTAAAACCTCAATGGCACAATATATATCTATGGAGACTGGACTTCCATTAGTAACTGCAAGGTTGGATGGAATGATTTCATCTTTGTTGGGAAGTACAGCAAAAAATATTAGGAAAATATTTGATTTTGCTTCAAGGCAAGAATGTATCTTGTTTTTAGATGAATTTGATGTAATCGCTAAAATAAGAGATGATAAAAATGAGACGGGAGAATTAAAAAGAGTTGTAAATAGCCTTATTCAAAATATAGATATTTTTAGCAAAGATAGTATTATAATTGCAGCTACAAATCATCATGAATTACTTGATCCCGCTATTTGGCGTAGATTTAATAGAGTTTTGAGTGTTAGTAAACCAACAGAACTTGAAATTAATAGTTTGATTCATACATGTATCAATAAATCAAAATTTAAATTTGATATTTCAGATAAGAAAATTGAGAATATATCAAGTTCGTTAATAGGATTAAGTCATTCTGATATTAACACTATAATGAATAATTCTATGAGAAGTTCCGTAATAAATGAAAAAAATGAGATTACATTATTTGATATTTTAAGAGAAGCATTTTTGTTCAAAAATCATTCAATAATTAGTGACATAGAGTTCCTTGAATTTTTAATTCAAGGAGGAATGACTCATAGAGAATTGCAAAGTTGTGGATTTCCACTGAGAAGAATACAGATGGTTTCTAAAAAGTTAAGGGGTGAATAATAATGAAAGAGAAATTGCCAATTAAATTTTTTGCTAAACGTGAAGAAGATAAACAAAGAGTAGAAGGTGGAGGTAAAAAAGAACTTCCTAAATTTGTTTTAAGTGGTAGTGAGTTAAATGAAAAATCTGCTGAATTGTCTCGAATGATTTTTGATGCGTTAGAAGAAGATTGGGAAGACAGAAACATACCAGTTATAATTGAAGCAAAATTAAATAAAGATGCTCATGCTAAAAGCCATAGAAAGAAAATCGAGAATATATTTTTTACTAATAAGAATAATGTTATTGGAGTTTCAGATGAAAATACTTTAATTGTTCGTGTAGATTCTCAAAAAGATGGAGCTAAAATTAAAGAAAAAATAACCGATGTTAAAAATAATGCATATGGTATTTCGGGTATTGACAATATCATTAAATATAAGCCTACTGTATATAAAACGGAAGGCGTCTCTAACTATAAAGTGAAACTTTTTAACTTCAACGAGTTTTCTATTAACACAAGTCATAAAGCAAAATTTGAGATGCTTTTGAGAAATGAACATGTAGAATTCGCAAAAACAAATTATACGAAATCACTGATAATATATAAACTATGCAATATATCAAATTTGCAAGTGGATCAGCTCGTAAATAGCACATTATTTGACTTAGCAGAAGAATTTGTTCCTATGCCATATGTATCAATTAATTTAGATGTTTTGAATAAAAAAGATGAAATTAAAGTAAAAGAATATGATGTTGATAAAAAAAGTGAGATTGTCGGTGTTTTAGATAATGGAATATGTGGGATAGCCCCATTAAAGTCATGGATTTATGGAAATAGAAATTCCCCATATCCAAATGAATTAATATCGGAAAGTCATGGAACATTTGTTGCGGGTGTTATTACATATGGGGATGAGTTTCAAGGAGAAGAAGTTGTCGGAGCTAAAAATATAAGAGTCTTTGACGCTGCGATTTTTCCAGATACTCAAAAGGAAAGAATAGAAGAAGATGAATTAATAGAAAACATTAGAGAGGTTATAAAAAATAACCATAAAGAAATAAAAATATGGAATTTATCAATAAGTATTGTTCGAGAAATATCTGAACAAAAATTTAGCGATTTTGCTATTGCATTGGATGATATTCAAGACGAATATAATGTCCTAATATGTAAATCAGCTGGAAATTGTACTAATTTTGCTAGAGGAGGTGCTGTTGGCAAATTACACGAAGGAGCTGATTCCGTTAGATCATTGGTGGTTGGATCTATTGCAGATAAAAAAGAGGATGGTTGGATATCTGAGCCATATAACTTATCGCCATTTTCGAGAAGAGGTCCAGGTCCTGCATATATAATAAAGCCTGATATTGTCCATTTAGGCGGTAATGCTGGAGTTAATTCACAAGGAGAGATTATTCAAGGGGGAGTAAAATCATTTTCTAAAAATGGAGAGATTGCAGAACAAGCAGGCACTAGCTTTTCCACCCCTAGAGTAGCTGCTTTAGCTGCGGGATTATTAAATGAAATGGATGAAGAATTTGACCCGTTGTTATTGAAAAGCTTAATAATTCATTCAGCTAATTATCCTAATAATACTGAAATACCAGAATTTGAAAGAACTAAATATCTTGGTTTTGGATTACCTGATACCGTTCATAACATATTATATAATACTCCAAATGAAACAACTTTAATACTGCGTGATGTTTTGCCAAAAGGAAGATTTATAGATATTAAAGACTTTCCTATGCCAGAATGCTTGGTAAAGAATGAGTTCTTTAATTTTCAGGCTATTGTAACACTTGTATATGATCCTATTTTAGATCCAACTCAAGGGTTCGAATATTGTCAATCGAATATAGATGTGAGGTTTGGTTCTTATGATGAAAAGGTACCTAGAGATACAAGTAAGAATTGTATACTAAATCCGATTGGAAGGAGTGGGGCTCAAAATATATTGGTGGGTTCATTATATAGCAAGGTCAAAATGAGAGAATCATCGAAAGAGTTTGCGTTAAAAGAAAGAATGTTAATTCAGTATGGAGACAAATATTATCCAGTAAAAAAATATGCAGTGGATACATCTGAGTTAACAGACGGGAACAAATTGAAATATACAACTGCCGATAAAAAATGGTATTTAACTATAGATAACACTTATAGAAGTAGTATTGAAGATAGGGCAGCTATCGAGAATAGGGAATTAAGTCAAGAATTTTGTTTAATCATCACAATTAAAGATCCAACTAATACTTGTAATGTTTATAATGGTATTACACATAAACTCGATGAATATAATTTTTGGCACAATAATATCAAAATATCTGAAAACATCAATATTAATTTATAAAAGAACATTAAAAATGGGTAAGAAATTAATTATCTCTCAATCTCCTTACCCATATAAATTCCGTAATTTTTTCGTATCTTGTAAAGCTCGTCCATAGCAGATTTTGAGGAAGAATACTCTTGCATGAGGATATTCTTTTTTTCTTGTAATTTATCAAGCTCAGCTAAAATATCTTTTGAATTTGGGAGCTTAGAATAGGATTTTTTAAGCTCTGAAAGAGCATTTTCATATAGGGTAATCTGAGCTTTGTACTCTTCAAAAAATGCCTTGTCAGATGGATTAGCCTTATATTCCTTGTAGCATGTCATGTATTTTTTAACGGTATGAACTTTCTCCATAGTGGTAGAAAGCATCTGTATTTCCTTGTCAATAGCCTTGACTTTATCCTGTAAATCTTGCTTTTCATCGGATGCTTTCCTGATATAATCATCAAGCTGCTTAACGGATTTAATGCCATATTTTCTGATAAAGATAACGGATTCTGCCATTGTATTAAGATTATGTTTGGTTGCCCAATATTTGTAGCCTTTGCTTTCCTTTACCTTCGCATTGGTATTCATATCAATGACATTTCCAATGCGTTTTTTGACAGCAGGGGTTTTAATAGACACTCTTTCTGCAATGTGTTCTTTTAATCTTTCTTCGGTATAATCTTCTCCGATTGTTTTAGCTCTTGTAAATCTCGGCTTATCTTTCGGCTTAAAAGCAATGTGTTTGCCATACTTAATTTCATAGCCAAGATCAGCCATCTTCTTTAGAAATTCATCCCAATCATGAGATTGCTTTATCATTCTGTCAATGTCAAATTGAAGTCTGCTTTTCCAAGAAATACCACGCTTTGCCTGTTAGTTTTCATACCAAGACTTATCGTTAATTTTATATTTTTTCTTATAGCTTTCGTAAAACTCATCAATGACAGATAAGTTGTTTTCTTTGCACAGTTTATCACTTTGATATTTGATTTTATGATAACTTTTCTTATTGGACTGATAGCATTTGCCGGTAACTATATTTACATTGTTAAAGATGATGTAGTTATGAATATGCCCCTTATCTATGTGAGTAGATAAGACAAATTCATACTCATTTTTTAATATCTTTTTACACAGTTTCATACCAATCTGGTGTGCAATTTCAGGCGTAGTTTCTCCCGGTAAAAAGGATTGAATAAGATGTCTTGCAAGAACAGTTCCTTTTGTTCCTGCATCATTTCGTGTTCTTAAAAATTTTGTATGAGCAGTTTCTTGATGACATTTATGTGTACTTACCAAGATTTGTTCATCTGTTTTTTCTCCATTTACGATGTAGTCAATGGTAAGATTAAGGGTTGATTTTATAGGGGGGATTTTTATGTCTACAATTAAAATTGAAAACCTCAATTTCTCATATTATGGTTATGTAAACCCTGTATTTGAAAATGTATCATTTTCATTTGATACAAACTGGAAAATAGGATTGATAGGAAGAAATGGAATAGGTAAATCAACTCTATTTAAGTTACTTTTAAATCAAGAAACTTATCAAGGTAAAATAAGTAAGGATGTTGATTTTATTAAATTCCCACCCAATTTAAGTGATACTTCAAAATTAGGAATTGAGTTATATAAAGAACTAATATCGGATGAGGAAGAATGGAGATTATTTAGAGAACTTAATTTGCTAAATGTAGATGAGAACCTTGTTTACAGGGGATTTGAAACGCTTTCTAAAGGAGAACAAACAAAAATCCTTTTAGCTATTTTATTTACAAGAGAAGATGGTTTTTTACTTATAGATGAACCAACAAACCATTTAGATATGGACGGGAGAAAAATTGTAAGTGAATATCTGAAAAATAAAAAAGGTTTTTTACTTATATCTCATGATAGAGACTTTTTAGATGGCTGTATCAATCATGTTATTTCGATTAACAGAAACTCTATTGATGTTCAATCAGGAAATTTTACATCATGGCATGAAAACAAATTGATGAAAGATCAATTTGAAATTAGTGAAAACGAAAAATTAAGAAAAGAGATTAAACGATTAAAAGAAGCTGCAAGACAAAGTAAAAACTGGTCTTATAAAATTGAAAATACCAAAAACGGTGTAAAAGTATCAGGTGTAAAGCCGGATAAGGGACATATAGGTCATCAGTCAGCCAAGATGATGAAAAAATCTAAGAATTTAGAGAATAGACAAAATAAGGCAATAGAAAAAAAACAAAATTTACTAAAAGATATTGAAACAAAGGAAAGTCTATTATTGCATCCATTACATCACCACAAAAATTCTCTAATATTGGTTAGAAATTTATCATTATATTATGGAGAAAGACAGATATTAAGCGATGTAAATTTTGATATAAAGCAGGGAGATATAGTGGCTATATATGGGGGTAATGGTAGCGGAAAATCAACCTTAATTAAAATTTTATTAGGTTTAAATCACGAGTACGTAGGTGATGTAAAATTAGCAAGTAATTTAAAAATATCATATATTCCCCAAGATACATCAAATTTAACAGGCCACCTAAATGAGTATATTCATAAGCAAGGTGTTGATGAAACATTGTGCAAAACAATTCTTAGGAAATTAGATTTTGCAAGAGAATTGTTTGAAATGGATATGAAGAACTATAGCGATGGACAAAAAAAGAAAGTTTTAATTGCTGTAAGTTTATCAAAGCCGGCTCATATATTTGTTTGGGACGAACCATTAAATTATATAGATGTAATATCAAGGATACAGATTGAGGAAATTATAAAAGAAGCAAAACCTACACTTATATTTGTGGAACACGATAAGAGGTTTGTAGAAGATATAGCTAATAAAACAATACGATTATAAACTAAATAACAACTCTCAGTTTGTCGAGGTAATACCTTTTAACGATAACCTTATTCTATCGTTAAAAAGTATGTGGATATATTCCCACATACAAACGCAACTACTTGATATACTTGGTGTTCACTTAATCAACGTTTAGGCGGTGGCTTTGATCCCTAGAAACGAAGTGACGCAGTGAGTGATAGCACCGCCCATGGCAGGTATGTCTAAGAATTCGAGCGAAGTGAAGAATGATTGGAAACAGCCTACTGCTGAAGCTGTTGCTTTACTCACCAAGAGTGAAAGGATGCCCATATAATCAAATTTAAAATAGAAACACCTAGAATTTATTTAAATTACAATTTTAGATTTAATATTGTGAGGAATAATATGGAGTTTATACATGATAGAAAGAGTAATATTCTTTTCAGTCTTTATGGTAGTAAAGTAAATAGAATCAGAATTCATAATAAAACATTGACGTTAACAGTTAACGAAATATATCAATTGGTAGATGGTGAAGAAAGAGTATTTTCCGGTGAAATATCTTTTAAAGACTGTGATGTGGATTTGTGTAAGGTACTAATATTTAACAAAACCTTAGGTGAAGGTCGATTTAATGGAAAGTCCATTTGTTTACGTGATTTTATGAATGAGTATGTAGACTCAGAATTTGAAATAATTACGGAAGGCTATTTTGTTAATACAACTACATATACAGGTTGGCTTTGGGTCGATGAAAAACCTCCAGTATCTATCATTATGTATATTTGGAATAGAGGAGACATGGTGTATCGTGTCAAAAAATAAATCCTATTTTTTACAGATGAATTATGCTAGATATGGGGGAGAGAAAGATTGATATGATTCTTTTATAGGTATTGGGAGCATAGAGCAAGTCAGTATTAACGCTCGTAAGAACTCATGACATAATGGCTTTGCACACCAGGAACGAAGTGTCCTTATAATTTCTTGTTTTATAAGTTTATGGAGTGATCTATATATGGTATGGCTGAATCCCAGGGATTATCAAAAACAAGAGTATATAGAGCTTAGACTTAATGCACGATTAGGTGAGCACATACGATTAGACTTTAATCCGCTTAAAACTTCAGAAATAGCAGATGTTTCACCAAGCTGGAAGGATTGGCATTGTTATAGAAATCCATTACGGGTTTATAGTCCAGATTTTGATATCTTAGTTTCTTACTTTAATGAAGTGTATCCTATTATAGATGCATCAGATAATACTGAAAGAGATAGATTTGATGTATGCTTTGATAATTGGATTAAGAAAGATTACTGGATTAAAATAATTCATAATATTGAAGTTGATCTTATAAATTCTAGTAAAGATGAGCAAGAGTTTTTAAACACATTTATTACTTGGATAAAGGAAGCACTTCAACATACATCTGTTATAGTTGTTGAGGGAAATCTTTAAAAATCAAAACAGTATTTTAATAACATAATCAATAAAGATAAGTTAAGATATAAATTAATTGATATTAGCCCTTTGCTTTTGCGAAGGGCTTTTACAATATAATCATATATAAATATAATATAATTAGTATGAGTAGTTAAATTGTATTGAATGAGGTATGTGGTGTGGGACTAATTTTAGATATTGATAAAATAATGTACCAATTGAGTAGGTGGAGACCAATATTTCATTCGGAAGCAGATTTTCAGTTTAGCTTAGCCTGGATGATTAAAGAACAATATCCAAATTGTGATATTAGATTAGAGTTTGTACCTGAATTTAATCTTAATTTACATCTCGATATTCTTGTTATATTAGATGGTAAATGGATTCCTATTGAGCTTAAATATACGACAAAAAAATGTATTAAAACTATAAATGGGGAAGTGTATGTGTTGAAGGAGCAAGGTGCTAAGGATCAAGGTTGTTATAACTACTTAAAAGATATAATGCGTATAGAGGAATTTAGGGATAAGAGTAATAACTTTATTGAAGGTTATACAATTAAGATAACTAGTGAAATATCTTATCTAAAGCCTCCGACAAAAGTAAATAGGCAATTTTAAAAGTTTTTGCAAACATTTGTTCTAAAACACTTGACCGAACATTCGTTCGTGTGCTAATATAAGCATGTAAACAAACAAATGTTTTCAGATATTATGTTCGATGTAAATGTGAGGTATGAGATGAAAAATATATTAATGATTGTACATACGCCGAATTTTCTATTGAGGATGGTTCTATAAAAACTGGGTGTATGAGTTGGGCCGCTAATACAGGAAAAGGAACAATGTATGGAATGGAAGCACCTATAGTATTAACTGGGATATATCCTATAAATTGGAAAGAATATTCTAAAGTTGATGATACTAATAGTGGTACTTTTATGTATCTTGTAAATAGGATAAGTAAATAAAATTAGGAGATAGATTATGTTTAAACCAATTCGTATAAAGATAAATGAAATAGACCATAGTGCTGCAGAAGCTTTATTACAATCTAATCGTCGTGGAATTATTGCCATGAATGGTGTTGAGGGTTATCCTTATGCTATTCCTATTAATTATTTTTATGATTGTGATAAGAAGAAAATTTATTTTCATGGAGCTAAAGCTGGTCATAAAGTAGAGTCATTGAAAACTTCAGATAAGGTATGTTTTACCGTATATGGTAATGAGAGAATTGATGAATCTGAATCCTGGGCGCCGTATGTACAAAGTGTAGTCGTATTTGGAAGATGTCGTTTGCTAGAGGCAGGTTCAGAATCTATAGATCGATTAAAAGAATTTGCTATGAAATATTATCCTAGTGAGCAGCTTGTAGACAAAAATATTGCTCATGCTGGTAGAGCAGTTCAAATGTTTGAAATCACCATTGAACATATGAGTGGTAAACAAGTACAAGAGAAATAATAGATTAGCCCTTCGTTTATACGAAGGGCTTTTACTATACACTCATACTTATAAATGTAATATAATGTAATTAGTGAAGAAAGAAAACAGCCTACGGCTGAGGCGGTGGCTTTGCTCACCAGAAATGAAGCATCACTTTTATATTTTGTCTTATAAGTTTATGGAGTGATCTATATATAGTATGGCTGAATTCAAGGGATTATCAAAAACAAGAGTATATAGAGCTTAGACTTAATGCACGATTAGGTGAGCACATACGATTAGACTTTAATCCGCTTAAAACTTCAGAAATAGCAGATGTTTCACCAAGCTGGAAGGATTGGCATTGTTATAGAAATCCATTACGGGTTTATAGTCCAGATTTTGATATCTTAGTTTCTTACTTTAATGAAGTGTATCCTATTATAGATGCATCAGATAATACTGAAAGAGATAGATTTGATGTATGCTTTGATAATTGGATTAAGAAAGATTACTGGGTTAAAATAATTCATAATATTGAAGTTGATCTTATAAACCTTAGTAAAGTAGAACAAGAGTTTTTAAACACATTTATTGCTTGGATAACGGACGCACTTCAACATACATCTGTTATAGTAGTTGAGGGAAATCTATAAAATAATTAATCGTATAATATGGGGGAGTACTTTTATAATCATGAAACCTAGAGAATTATGTGAAAAAGCTTGGCAAGAGATTGCAAGTAAATTCCCTGATTTTAAGGTAGTTAGTAAAGGTCAGAAGTTAAAGAAATCATCTAAAAATAAAGACCTTACTTTTCAGATATACTTTCAGGCCAATAGAAATAACTATGCGTGTAGTGTAGAATTTGTTCCACATATTTTTATTTATTCAAAAGATATGAAGAAGGCTAATTATCATAATGGATTTGTTTATGGCGGAGAACTTGGAAGCTTATTAAATAGAAAAGCTTGGCACTGGTGGCAATTAGCAGGAGCAAGTTATCAGTATACTGTAGATGAAGTTAGCAAATTACTTAAGGAACATATCATACCAGTATTTGATGATTTTGAAGATACAGAAAGTAATATTGAAAAGTTTATAGATGGAGATATAATTGATCATAACTTACTGTATTATATTTATCACTTTGGTGGGAAAGATAAAGCTCAGCAATATTTTAATAAAATAATAGAAAAAGATAAGTTAAGAAGTAAATATATTGGCTTTTATAATCATTTGAAAGACTTGCCGAAGGAAAGTATCTTATTAGATGAAGGAGAGTTTTATGGAGCTGATATGATTAAGTTTGCATATCTTAATGGAATTGAAATAGAAAAATAATAATTAAGCCCTTCGCTTATGCGAAGGGCTTTTACTATACACTCATACTTATAAATGTAATATAATGTAATTAGTAATAATCATTTTAAACATATAGTTCATGGGAGAGAGACATGATAGAGTTAAAAGATTTAGGTACATTTGAA
>OGEQ01001349.1_pt1 | contig 20429 bp, 22 predicted proteins | sample 1570731 | NCBI WGS metagenome assembly OGEQ01 (sample SAMEA2582132, study PRJEB24529) | metagenome | biome: Human gut stool | place: China | collected 2011
TACAATTACCAAACCTTTTTTCATATCAATCTCCCTTCACATACCTCCTATTTTAGAAAAATAAGAAAGGAGAGTCAAAGAAAAAGTGGATAGGGAGAATCAATTAATGACATAAAAGTCTGTAAAATTATGATTTGAATTTCTCAAGAAAAAGAAGCTCAATGTATCGAGCTTCTATACTGACATTTTTTATTTTTCTTGTTTTGGGACCGTTCGAAACTGAACTGCAACCTAAAAGTTAGACAGAAAAAATCTAACTTTTGGGATGTTTTTATTATGAAATTTACATATGAGGATAAGGTTCAGATCTATGAACTTAGAAAGCAAGGTCAAAGCTTCAACCAACTTTCAAAAAAATTTGGTGTAGATGTCTCTGTAATAAGATACATGATGAGATTGATTGAACGTTATGGAATCGAGGTCGTTAGAAAAAGGGAAGAATCATAGTAATTGGTAACTTCAAGAGAGACAGGAAACAATACTATTACAGAATGTTATGTGCTCTGTTCTATATATGCATAAGATTTTTCTTCACCTTCTTCTATGGCAATTTCAACTGCTAATTGAGCTATTTTTATTAATTCTCGGCTCTTTTCCCTCAGCATGAATGACTCTCTAACCATATTTCCCAAAGAGTGTTGCGAGTTTTTATCTAGCATAGGAATAAGAACTCGTTTTATTTGCGATACACCCCAATGCTTAATAATTGATCCACCAGCATCCCTTTCTGCTTGCATTTGAACAATAGGAGAATTAAGAACTAAAGTTAAGTAATCCAAATCAATACTAATATCATTTTTCTTTGTTAAATGCAAAAGAGCACTTGATGTAATGACTTTCTCGGTATCGTCAAACTTATAAGCTATTCCACAAGTTCCGTCTTTCGAAAAAAGGATTGTATTTTTTTTGGGTGATATAATCTGTGAGAAGTATTCAGGAGATAAGTATACTTTCGGCTTCTTAATCCCAAACTTATCAATATCTGCTACACGAATAAAAGGAATTCCTTCTTCTTCATAATAGTCAGAACCTGGTTCTACAGATTTTTGAATATCGACAATATTTTCAAGAGAGTCAAATTTTTGATTTTTTATTAGATCAATTAAATAATCGTACTTCGGTTGATAATATTCTGCATCAATTCTTAAGTTATTTTCTATATCAGTAAATCTTCTTACTGAAATCTGTGATGCTTTTATTACATCATTAATTGAATCAAAACCAACTAATTTAAGAATTTCTAATTCTGATCTGCTATATAAACTGAAATATTTTTTATGAAAAGTAAACGACTCATTAACTAAAGAAACAATTTTCTGACATAAAAGAGATGATAACTTAGGATACTTAAATTGCTTAATTCGTTCAATAGATAATTTCGGCTGTGCAGTCCCTACTGTATTTCTTTTTATATAATTTGCACCATATTTTCCCATCAAATAAACAAAAATTACTTCTTGAGGAATCGTTTTACTTCTAATAGCCACTGCATTTTCAGTTAGTACAGAATCTTTAGGCAAATTCTTTGCGTAGCCAATATCACCTATAGAATTCCCTACAATGGTCACTAAAACATCATTATTTTCAATTTTATATCTAGACAGTCTTTCAAAAGTTGACTTTTCAATTAAAGGAGCGTTTGAGGACTCGACAAAAGAATTACGAACCTCCTGAGCTCTAATGTATGGAGTTCCCTGTTCAGTCACAAAATCATGACCTTGTGGCAATCTTTTTCCACCTTTTACCTTAATATCATTATAGTGGTGTAATACTTTACTATATTTACCCTCATCCATCTCTAAATATTTTTTTTGAAAGTATTCGCTATCAATACGTTCTGTTACATCTAACTTATAGATATCACTTAAATTCAGGATTGAGATTTCTAATTTTTTATTTGACAAAAGATAATCCCTCCTTTTTAGCAAACTTCAAAAATTCTTCAGCAATACCATTTTGTGAATAGATATTATTTGGATTTTTATTCTCTAGTTTTGGATCGTGATTAAATAAATCATGCTTAACAAAAATATGACCATGTGTATCTCTGATACGTTCTGTAAACTCAGTAATTTCCTCAATAACTTTATAATATTTTTTCTGTTCATTAGATAATTTATTATATTCTTCGTATGAAATAATTGGATTATCATTTTTACCCAAAATAGAAGATTTTTTGTAATTATTTTTTTCTTCTTTACTGAGCAAAAGATACTCATCTATTGAAATTCTTTCGGGCTTACCAAGTGTTTTTTTATTTTGTTTAATAAGATACTCTAATTTTTCTTGTTGCCATTTTTTATGATCGTTGAGCTCTCCATATTCTTTTATAAATAAATCTCTTATAAAGTGTTTTTCACCAGCTTCATTAATTTTCTCTTCTCTATTAACTCTTGTTTCCACTTTAATTTTATACTGAGAAATTTTGAAGCCTTTTTTGGATTTTTCTTCTTCGAATTCTTCCTCAGAAAGAATATGTCCATCACTCTTTCTAGTGATTACTTCTACAACTTCATAATCATAACATGTCCAAGTTACATAATTTTCAGATACATATATTTTATCACCTGAACTATCTTTGCTTGGTTCCTGCATGGTAGCAAAGAAAACAGGATAATCAATCTTTCCATCGCAATTAGCCTTGGGTCTAGGACAAATATCGGGATAGTTTTTATCACCTGCGTCAGTCCATTTTTGAACAAATAAAACACTTGTTTTTGTACTTGTATGAGGTTTAAATACATGGCTATGTAAGCCAACAACTCCCAACAATCGACAACGTTCTAAAATATAATTACGAATATATTTTTCATTAGCATTATTAAATCGACCTTGAGGTAAGACAACAGCCATTCGACCACCTGGTTTTAAGAAGTCAATATTTCTCTCAATGAACAAGATATCTCTTCCAACTTTATTCTGTAAATCCTCTTCTTTTAAACCATTTTTTCGTCCTAATAAATACTGTTTTAACTGTTCCTTATTTGTTAAATCTCCAGCAAAAGGTGGATTTGCCATAACTATATCAAAGTCAAATTCTTTAAATCGAACTTCGTCAGGTTTTGAATTTGCTGAACGACTTAACTTTTTCAACCTATTAAAGCCCTCTCTATACTTATCAGACCATTCCTCATTATTAACATAATCTTTCGTCCAATTTTCATAATCTAATGTATTCAATTCTATAACATTAGTATGACCGTCTCCAGCAACAATATTTAACATTCTTCCGACTCGAACACTTTTTTCGCTAAAGTCAATACCAAATACATTTTCTTTAACATAGTCCTCTTCTTTTTGTGTTCTTTTTCCTGTAGTGAATAAATTATCTTTATTAGGATTTAAAATATTCCATGAGTGGAATATTGTATGCATTGGGAACCCACAACTACCTGCCGCAGTATCTATCATTTTTTCATCTGGTGAAGGATTCAACATCTTTACACACATGTCAATAACATAACGTGGTGTGAAATATTGTCCCATATCACCTTTTTGTCCCTTATTTACAAGCTGTTCAAATGCTTCATCTACAACTTCCAAATTAGAATTAAATAACTTTACATTTTGGAGTTCTTTAACACATGCTTTAACAGTCGCCTTCTGCATTTCTAGTTTTGAATTAGTAGGAAAAACACCAGTCCATTTCATCTTTGCTTTTTCAAAAAGGTCCGAAATATTATTATAGATTGAATTTGAACTATCCTCTTCTCTAGCTCTAAATTCTAGTGTTCTAAAATCGCTATCATCAATCTCTCTTAAACCTAGACCACCATATCGCATTTGATTTGCAATTTCATCTGCATCATCGGCCGACATTTTTTCATCATAAAGTTTGGTGAATATAAGTTTGAATAACTCATCAAATGCTTTATCACTGGAATCATTAGCTCCAAAACGTTGCTCAACATCAGATATAACTTCTTTTAATGTTTCTTTATTCAAACGATCATATATCATCAATTGTTTAAGTGTGAATCTCTGATCATTGACCCAATCTTCGATACTTTCATTATATTCAGGAAATCTAGTTAACGACAGTGCATTTTCAAAGTCTGGAAACTTATAAAATTTTAACAAGGTACCACCGTTTACAATTACTCCAATCTGAGATTGTTTCTGCTTACAATACGATGCCATTTGTTCTAATGGAGTTGCAGTTTCGCCGCTTTCTTTTTTATTTTCATCTACTACTTTTGGTCGTTTACATTCAATAATTGTCGTAATTTTTTTCTTGTTTATATTTTCATAAATCGCAATATCAATTCTTTTGTCTACTATCTTCTCATGTCCAGCAAAAGTCGTTAAAACCTCAAATTCTAACAATTCTTTAGGATAATGATACTTCTCTATTAGCTGGTAAGCAAATAACTGACGAACGATCTCTTCTGGTTCTAATTCAAAGTAATCACCATCTCGATTCAATCCTCTTACAATACATTCAATACCTGCTTTGCCATCTTTGCGAGTACCAATTCTATTATTTAACCACTTAATTTCATCTTCTGAAAAAGCAGTCAATAATTGAAATTCTCCATCTTTTAACACATCTTTAATATCCACAATTAATCTCCTTTAAAAAAATAAAAAAAAATTGTCTCTCGTTACAACTATACTTCATTTGAATTTTCCAACATTTTAAAAAGAGGTTGCTTAATTATACAACCATTTTATGGAACGTGCTATTACATTTTATCCCATCTCTTGCTCCTTATTTAAGATTTTTTTGCTAAATAGTAAATAAATCTACCTTTATATTTAAATGAAAAATTTCATATTTCGAGTTTTGATCTTAGAAGTAATAACAAAGAAACATTAAATTAAATCTATCATAGTTTTATTCTTCCTTCTATTATTGCGTTAATGTTTGTTTTTATTTGTTAATTTATAATGATATATTTCTTTTGAAAGATTATCAACATAGATTCAGTGATGAATTGAATTACATTTAAACTTCTAATGGTTAATATTATACCACAATTACCATTCTAATTAATTATTCAAATTGTAAAAGCATAATTTTGATTATTTACAAAATAAAATAGACCATTCTCCTGATCTATTTTACTATATAAATATAAACTAGTGCTTTATTTTGGTCAAATTTTGGTCAAAAAATCTAAATATACTATCTTATTTTAAAAAACTAAAATATGATGATTGCCTACAAATAAACACTTTGAATATTCTTTAAGTTTATTTGCGCTTCTTGATATGTCCCCTGCCGGAATCGAACCAGCAACTACTCCTTAGGAGGGAGTTGTTATATCCATTGAACTAAGGGGACCGATAAAAAAAGAAGCGAGATCACTCCCGCCTCCTTGTTCGTCTTAACGACGGATTTCTTTAATACGAGCTGCTTTACCTTGCAATGCACGAAGGTAGTACAATTTCGCACGACGTACTTTACCGTAACGTACAACTTCAATCTTTTCTACACGTGGAGTGTGTACTGGGAATGTACGTTCAACACCGACACCGTTAGAGATTTTACGAACAGTGTACATTTCAGTGTGTCCTTGACCTTTACGAGCGATAACAACGCCTTCAAAGATCTGGATACGTTCACGAGATCCTTCGACAACTTTCGCGTGTACACGAACAGTGTCACCAGGACGGAATGCAGGGATATCAGTACGAAGTTGACCTTCAGTCAAGCTTTGGATTAATGGATTCATTTTATTCTCCTATCTTCGTCAATCTTGAGGGACCTCCCTCAGCGGATAAACTGTATTTTTGTGCTTCCATTACGCACAGAAACTATCATATCAGATAATTTCAGGTTTGTAAAGCTCTTTTCTCTACTTTTTCGCAACTTTTTGACCGGAATAAATGCTCCACTCTTTTGGTAGGCAATAGGCGATGGCGCAGGCGATCACAAAGAAAGGAAGATTGGCATAGCCAAAGACTTCTCCTCCGATCAAGATCGGTGCGAGCAAGGTCGTCGTCGCACTGCCAAAGACACTGGCATAACCAATAGCGGCCACGACTAAGACTGGTAGACCTAACATCGGAGCAAGAAAGACTCCAAGTGTAGCTCCGATCGCAAAGAGCGGTGTCACTTCTCCTCCTTGGTATCCAGCAGAGATGGTCACCACGGTAAAGAGGAGCTTCAAGATCCAGTCATAACTCTGCGCACTGCCCTGATGAAAAGCCACATCAATCAGATTGGTTCCAAGTCCACTATAAGTGCCGACCTTGGTCAGCTGGAGGGTCAAGAGGACCAAGCTGAGTCCAGCCCCTATAAGGGCAATCCGGATATAAGGATTAGGCAAGACTTGTGCGACGGTTTTCTTCAACCAGGAAAGGCTAACTGCAAAGAGTTTCCCAGCGAGGCCAAAAGCTAGGCCAAGAAGGGCAACTTTGATCAAGGTGTCTGGTGTCCAGCTCAGCGTTTCCTTGAGTGGCACAGCAAATTTCTCCAAGCCAAGAGCATGAGAGGTAAAGCTCGCCACGATCGAGGCGATGAGCGCTGGATAGAGAGCAATCAACTGCAACTCCCCAACTGTCAAGACTTCCAGGGCAAAGAAGGTTGCTGCCAGTGGCGTCTGAAAGAGCCCCGCAAAACCAGCTGCCATCCCTGTCATGAGAAAGATACGCGAAGCATCTTGAAACTGGAAATAACGGGCAAAACGATGGGAAAGGGTTGCTCCGATCTGGACCGCTACGCCTTCCCGACCAACCGAACCGCCAAAGAGGTGGCTCATCCAGGTCGTCAGCATGATCAAAGGCACCAAGACCAAGGGGATTTTCTCCTCACGCGCGTGTCCGACATCAAAGATGAGGCCCATCCCTTTTGAAGCCTTGCCTCCAAAACGTTTATAAAGATAAACGATGACAAGACCCGCTATGGCTAGAAAAAGAATCAAGGGCCAATGCTGGCTTCGGACATCTCCAATCAGGAGAAGACCTTGACCAAAAATCATGTCAATAGCACCGACCAAGAGTCCAATGAAAAGCGCCATCCCTGTTAGGACCACATACTGTTGTGCTTTTTGCTTGATCGATAGACTAGTCACGCGCCCTCACCTCCTCTTGGAAGTCTCTCGAGCGCTTCATCATATCTTGAAACTGAGCTTGAATAGTCGCACGATACTGCTCATCCGTCACGAGAGAGCCGACTTTCTCAAGTACCTCTCTTTCCCTTCCTTGATCGAGCACAGGTAAGCCCTGCTGCTCCTTATATTCTACAATCTGACCGACACAGACCATCCGTCTTTCCAGCAAGGCTACAAGCTCTTGATCGATCTGGTCAATGTCCTTACGAATCTGATCTAAATCCATGTGTCTCCTCTTTATTTTGGATATAAATCGAGGCTGTAATCCATCGATCCAGCCTCTTTGTCATTAATTTGCTTTTGCTACAAGTTCTTCTGCAAAGGCTTCTAATTTTTCAATGTCTTCGTCTTCTGCAGACAAATCAACTTTAACACACTCAGAGCCTTTTTCAGCACCAGTCGCAGCGAAGCAACGGTCGAAATCATCAACTGCTTTACAGAATTCATCGTAGAAGGTATCACCTGATCCTACCACACCGTAAAGTTTGCCTTTGAGATCAAGGCCAGCCAAATCTTCGTAGAAATCTTGGATCTCATCTGGAAGCTCTCCATCACCGTATGTATAGGTCGCTACCACTGCGATATCCGCATCAAGGAAGTCCTCCGCATCCACAGTTGTACACTCATCCACATCTACTTCGACACCAAGATCACGGAATTTGTCCGCTACGATATCCGCAATTTCTTCAGTATTTCCAGTCATACTAGCAAAAACAATCTTCGCTACAGTCATAATTTCCTCCCAAAAGCTATTTCCCGTATTATACCACTTTTTCAAGCATTTTGCACGAAACCTTTCCCGATAAGCTGAAAGAAGGGACACGTTTCAAGAATTTGGACCGATTCAACCTAATCGCCCTCGTTTTCTTCTTGAATTGCTTTAATAGTTTCGATTTCTTCATCCAATCTCTTATCAAAATCAGACTTATTTTTGAAGGGATACGAATATGTGCGCCAAGTGTACCATTTTAGTCCTTCTTCACCCTTATAGTACCACTCAATTTTTGTTGGTAGAAATTCTTTGTTGTAGGTGATACAAACCTTGGTGAATTGAAGTTTTTTATTTAAATAAATCGCCTCAAATTCTGGCGGATATTCCTCTTTCATCAATTTTTAATCCACAAATCTTTTCGGTGAGCCAGTAATTTGATAGTTGGACTTCTTAATTTCATCAGTAGTAATTTTCTTACTTAATAGAACTGATGATAATTCTTCATTTACAGCAGATTTGTAATACTGTTTACGATCCCAGTCCTCTTTATATCCACCATAAACTGTATCGTCTTTCACTGCAGTTTCATCATTATAGTAATATTCCTTTTTCTCAAGGTCCAACCCAACCTCAAAATGCTCATCGGTAGAATCTCCCATTTTAATCATAATAAATTGCTTTTTCTTTAAAACATTCAATGCCGGTTGATTGTTACTACAACTACTTAGGAATACTGCAATAAGCATTACGATCAACACTACTACAATTGTTTTTGGAAATTCTAACCATCGTTTTCTTTTAGCTGATTGTTTGATTTCTTTCATCATATCCATCCATTCTACCAAAATAATGAACTTCTGTAAAACCGCTTCCATAGCTCCTAATTAGTGATAAATGCTTGCTGGATGGGCCTTTCTTATGTTAAAATTGACAGAGAAAATGAGGTAATGTATGAACGTAATGAATGAAATTCTTGAAAAGATTCAAGCTTATGACACGATTATTATCCACCGTCATCAGAATCCGGATCCGGATGCGATTGGTAGCCAGGTGGGCTTGCGGGATCTCCTGCGTGCGCACTTCCCTCAAAAGCGGGTCTTGGCAACTGGCTATGATGAACCGACCTTGACTTGGCTTGCTGAAATGGATGAAGTCAAAGATGAGGACTATGCTGGAGCTTTGGTGATTGTCTGTGATACGGCTAATACTCCCCGCATCGATGACAAGCGCTATACGAATGGTGATTTCCTGATCAAGATCGACCACCACCCAAATGACGATGCTTATGGCGATCTGCTCTGGGTCGATACTGAGTCTAGCTCTACCAGTGAGTTGATTGCACTTTTTGCTAAGGAATTGGATCTTGAACTTCCTGTAAGTTCTGCGCGTCTTCTCTATGCTGGGATTGTCGGCGATACAGGTCGCTTCCTTTATCCTGCTACTTCGACTCGGACCTTTGAGATTGCTGCAACCCTTCGCAGCATTCCCTTTGATTTTACAGCACTTGCTCGGCAGATGGATACGATCAACCTTAAGACAGCTAAGCTTCAAGGCTATGTCTATGACCATCTTGAGATCGATGAACATGGCGCTGCGCGTGTTACCTTGACACAAGAGCTCTTGAAAAAATTCGATCTACGTGATTCCGAGACTGCTGCCATTGTTGGGGCTCCTGGACGCATTGATACCGTGTCTGTTTGGGCTATTTTTGTCGAGCAGGCAGACGGTCACTTCCGTGTCCGGATGCGCAGCAAACGAAAAGTGATCAACGAAATTGCCAAACGCCATAACGGTGGTGGCCATCCATTAGCCAGTGGGGCCAACTCCTACTCTCTTGAAGAGAATGACCAAATCTACCAAGAGTTACAAGAAGTAGCTCGCACGAACGAAGGCTGAGAACCGATTCTCAGCCTTTTTATCTTGGTCATGGGGTTTTCATTTGATCTTTCTTATGGTAAAATAAAGCTATTGAGATTTTTAAGGAGACTTATTATGGAAAAAAATCGTTTGTTTATCATTATCTCTGCTGCGGTAGCGATTCTTAGCTCTTTCTTGCCATGGGCAAGCCTTAATGCTGGTGCCTTTGGTTCATACAGCTGGAATGGCCTTCGCGGAGATGGATGGTTCGTTATTATCTTCGCAGTCGTTGCGATTGTCCTTGCTTGCTTGAACGATGTGAAATCTTCACTACCAAAAAGTTTTGCAATTGGTGTTATCGTAGCAGGAGCTCTCTCAACTATCGTAACATTGATCGATCTATTTGGTGTAAACAAATATGCTGTTGACTTCAATGGTTATGGCGTTTCAATTGGCTTTGGTTTGATCCTTGCTTTAATCGCATCAATCGCTATTGTTGTAACTGGTCTCTTGGCGATGTCAGGTGGTAAAATCACTAAAGGAACATTCGAAGAACTTGCTGAATCTGGTAAAGGATTTGCCCAATCAGTTGGACGTGTGACAACTTCTACTGTAAAAACTGCTGTAGATGAAATCAAAAAAGAAACTCACGAACACACTGAGGGACAAGCTGATCAACCGGTTGAAGCACCAAAAGATCCAAATCAATCTGAACAATAATAATATCAGAATCACCTTGGCTTAGCCAGGGTGATTTTTTTGACCATTATTTTAAATAAAATTAGTGAAAATACTTGTCAAGATCCTGGAAATTTGGTAAACTAGCTTAGTAACAATCTATGGCTCGGAAAGAGACCATGGCAGAAAGGAAATATTGCAAAATGAAAAAAGATATCCATCCAGAATATCGCCCTGTTGTCTTCATGGACACTACTACTGGTTACAAGTTCCTCAGCGGTTCAACTAAGTACTCTAGCGAAACAGTTGAATTTGAAGGTGAAACTTACCCATTGATCCGTGTTGAAATTTCATCAGACTCACACCCATTCTACACTGGACGTCAAAAGTTCACTCAAGCAGATGGACGTGTGGATCGTTTCAACAAAAAATACGGTCTCAAATAAGAACCAACACAGGACCACTTCCCTTTCGGGAGTGGTTTTTTTGATCTCCGTTTCTTTTATTGTGAATTCACAAAATAAGAGGTTAGGATGTTGATCCCAACCTCTTTTTTCATCTTAATGGAACTGCATTCCACCATCCACGATAATGGTTTGTCCTGTGATGTAGTTTGAATCTGGTCCAGCAAGGAAGCTGACCGCAGCTGCTACATCTTCTGGTTCTGAAAGACGTTTCAAAGTGATATCTTTAGCGAATGTTTGCATACCCCATTCGTCGTCTTTACCTGCGTTCTTCCCAACTTCATGAGCAATGTCAAACATCATTGGTGTCTTCACGATACCTGGTGCATAAGCATTGACAGTGATTCCTGAATCCGCCAAGTCACGCGCCAAGGTTTGCGTAATCCCACGAACAGCAAACTTGGTCCCACCATAAATGGTTAAGTTTGGATTTCCGACAACCCCTGCTTGTGAAGTCGCATTGATGATCTTTCCACCATGACCGAGTGCTTTGAACTGAGCTTGAGCTGCTTGTGCACCCCAAATCACACCACCAACGTTAATAGCAAATGTACGTGTAAATTGTTCTTCTGTAATTGTATCAAGTGGTGTAGTTGGCGCAACACCTGCATTGTTCACGACAACATTCAAATCTCCAAAATGGTCAACAACTTTTTGGAAAGCTGCAGCCACTTCTTCTTTTTTAGACACATCAGCTACGACTGCAAAAGCATTATCTGCTGACAACTCAGCAACTGCTTTTTCAGCTGTTTCAGCATTGTAGTCCAATACTCCAACCTTAAAGCCATCTTGCACCAAGCGTTTTGCGATTGCAAAACCGATTCCTTGACCAGCACCTGTGACAATAGCTACTTTAGACATATGATTCCTCCTTGGTATCAACGATACCAGCAAACGTTCCTATCAGAACAGCAAGGGTTGACAACAAGTTTTGATGGGGTCTATCATAAACTCCGACAAAACTATGCTAACAGTATACTCTTTTGTGAAAAATATTTCAAACTCTAGCCTATTTTTTAAAAAAATTAGTTTATTTATATGATATTTTTATTTAGTGATAAATGAACTAAAACGTGAAATAGAATATAGCTTTTAGCCAAAACGGATAATTGTTCTATACTGTAAACCCTACATAAAAAGCCTTCTTTCGAAGGCTTCTCTTAAACTATTCGTTTGATTGATCTCTTTAGTCATCAGACTCCGCAAATACTTGAGTGGCTTTGACTGCTTTCTTCCACCCCTTGTACAGCTCTTCCTTTCGGGATTCATTCATCTTGGGTTCAAAGATTTGGGCTGCTCCATGAAGAGATTTTAATTCATCTAAGTCCTTCCAATAGCCTACTGTCAGACCTGCTAGGAAGGCTGCCCCTAAAGCCGTTGTTTCCAAGTTTTTCGCGCGAGCAATCGCGATTCCAAGAATATCTGCCTGAAACTGCATTAAGTAATCATTTTTCGCTGCTCCTCCGTCTACTTTTAGGACAGGGATAGGAGTCTTGGCATCTACCTGCATGGTGTCGATAATATCGCGTACTTGATAGGCAATGGATTGAAGGGTTGCCTTGATAAAGTCTTCCTTGGTCGTTCCCCGGGTAAGTCCAAAGACAGAACCACGCGCCTCTTGATTCCAGTATGGGGCTCCAAGACCCGTAAAGGCAGGGACCACATAGATTTCATCCTGGTTCTGGGACTTCAGAGCATAGGCCTCGGATTCAGGTGAATGATCGATCATACGCAGACCGTCACGAAGCCATTGAATGGCACTTCCAGCGATAAAGATAGATCCTTCAAGGGCATAGTAGACCTTACCATTAATCCCATAACCAATCGTCGTCAGCAAGTTATTCTCTGATAACTGCATCTCCTCACCCGTATTCATAATGATGAAGGACCCAGTTCCATAAGTATTTTTGACCATACCAGGTTCAAAAGCCAATTGACCAAAAAGGGCAGCTTGCTGGTCTCCTGCCATCCCTGCAATCGGCACTTGTCCACCGTAGAAATGGAAAGGCGCTGTCTTGCCATAAATCTCAGAGTTTGAACGAACCTCAGGAAGCATGGCTTTAGGAATGTTGAGAATGTCTAAGATTTCATCGTCCCATTTCAGTTCCTTGATATTGTAGAGCATGGTACGGGCAGCATTGGAATAGTCTGTCACATGGGCTGCTCCATCCGTCAGCTTCCAGACTAGCCAAGTATCAATGGTCCCAAAGAGCAATTCTCCTTTTTCCGCACGCTCTTGTGCTCCTTTAACATGATCCAAAATCCAACGAACTTTAGTTGCTGAAAAGTAGGCATCGATGACCAAACCTGTCTTTTGGTGGAAGGTTTCTACATAGCCTTGGTTTTTGAGCTCTTCAGCCAGTGGAGCAGTTTGTCGTGATTGCCATACAATAGCATTGTAAATGGGAAGACCCGTATTCTTATCCCAAACAACTGTCGTTTCCCGTTGATTGGTAATGCCGATCGCCTCGATTTGATTGGGCTTGATGCCACTTTCAATAAAGACTTCAGCGATCACCGACTGTACAGAGTTCCAAATCTCATTAGCATTGTGCTCCACCCAACCAGCCTGCGGAAAAATCTGAGTGAATTCCTTTTGACTAGAGCTAACTTGCTCGCCTTTTTTATTAAAAATGATAGCCCGCGAACTAGTGGTTCCCTGGTCAATCGCCATGATGAAAGTTTCTTGAGACATAAACTGCCCTCCTGAATTAGGTACTTAAAAATTTTGTTCTTTCATAAACTAGTATACTCTATTTCATCATGGATTTGTATCCATTTTTTAAAGAAAATCCGGTCTAACATTTTCCTACTGCTTCCACCTCTATCAGATCAAATTAAAAGAGCCCTGAGGCTCTTTTAACTAGTAGTTCAAATACTTATCAAGCTCTGTTCTGATCTAACCGATTTAAGAACTCCATGGTAGGGCTGTCTTGGTAAAGTTCTTTGAGAGGAATCTTCTGATAGACAGCTATTTCGTCCGCAGTCACACCGTAACGAATTAATAGATCATAAATACGATTTAAATCATGTCGTAATTCATCCGTTATGAGGACATTATCGCTTGTTTCTTTTGTCTTCCAATAATAAGATGGCAACACTTCCTTGGTTTCAATTAAAATAGTTTGCAACAAAGTCCCACCATGGCTATCCTTCTGAGTGATATCTGCCCCAAGTTCCAACATTTTCTCAAAAACCTTGAAAGACTGGTCAGCCTTTTCCTTAGACGAATACAACTGATATTGGCCATTCCAGCGTTTGATCATGCGCCTGCAGTCAAATACAGCTCTTCCACCAGCTGTTTGGATGACTGGTTGACAAAATGGATTCAGCTCTGTCGGCTCTTCAATAAAGTTAAGATCTGCCCCTCTATCAATGAGTAAGTCTGCAATATCTAAATGTCCCGATTTGATAGCGACTTGAAGGAGTGATTGTCCCTGATCTCTTTTAGGTTTGTCACCCGAAACAGCATTGACTTCTTCAGGCTTTTTATCCAATATCTGACGGACTCCCTCTATATCTCCTCTTCGCAACAACTGAAAGGTTTTTTGCATGGGTTTTTCTCCTTAAATGATCGATAATCCTATCTCTAGGTTCTTCGTTAAACTGATTATACCATTTTATGGACTCTACATTGAAGTCCTAAAGGGTAAAGATGACGGACTCCCACGAAAGAGGTACAACCCTATTTCAATGATTTTCGTATAGCCACTAGCCAAGAGGCTGCTAGGATTTCGAAGCTAACCAGAAGAATAATCTGTGGAAGAGAGCTCTGAACCAGCATAAGGACAGCTAGACTATCGATCAGCATATGAGCGAGGATACAAGGAACAGCTCCTTTCGAGTACTCCCTAAGCGCTCCAAATAGGAAGGTATTCCCTAAGATCATCAGGTAAAAGATGAGGTAGTTGGACGAACCTGCTGTAATCCAAGGGAGTTGATAGATAGGAATATGCCAGAGGAACCAGACAATGGAAAGAAGCATCATTTTAGGTATAAAGTGCTTACTAAAGGAAAGATGATCTTGTAAAAACCAACGCCAACCGACTTCTTCCAGGCCTCCATATAATAAGGTCCAGGGGAAATAAAGGAAGAAGGCCAAGAGGGAGTTCTCAGTAAAGCGAACGTTCATAAGCAGGATGGAAATCCCATAATAGATGACGGGGATGAAGAAAGCTAGGATCCAAGATAGGGAACTTTCTTTTTGAAGAAAGACCTTTTTGAAAAATTCACCCAAGGAGTTGACTTCACTCAACACCAGAGAAAAGACAGCAGCCACAATCATGGGAATCAAGTTCATTAGGATAAACAGTAGTGAGGCACCCATACTACTCCTATCTGGGAAAAAGAAAAGGATCACTTGCCCCACTAGAAATGTAGCAAAGAGGGCAGTCAGTGCATACCAACTAGCGACTGATTGTTTTGAAATAAATTTGTTCATTTTTCCTCCTTTACAGTTTCATACTTCTTTCTTGCAATCATGATTGCTAAACTAATAATAAGAATTTTACTGACGATAGATAGCCATACCTCTTCATTCACTAGAATCTGAGACAAGGAATTGATACAGGCATGAGCCATGACACAGATCCATAAATTTTGCGTTTTATGATACAAGGCCGATAAGATAAAGCAGTTAGTTAGCAGACCTACTAGAAACGGAAACAATTGAATGACACCTAAAGAACCGTCGATATAAAAGTATAGTAGATGCCAACTAGACCAAGCTAAAAAGGTGATCACAGTAGCTGAAAAATAAGGTATTTTTTCCTGCAAAGTTGGTTGAAAGAAATAACGCCAGCCAATTTCTTCAACTCCACCAAAAAGAAGAGCCTTGAAAAAAAGCACTACTGGCAAGACCAACGATTGACTGGTGATCTTACCACCAAAGATAAAGGGGAAAAAGTCAAGCAACAAGAAAAAGAGCACTAAACAATAATTTGCCAGACTGTCTTTGACTTGAAAAAAATCTTTTAGAACTTGTTTGAAACTAGATTGATGGTAGCCAATACTGGCAAGACTGCCCCACAAAGCTGATGACAAACCACCTACAATAACAGCGATGATCCCCATTGGTGATGTAAAATCAACCTTCACTCCTCCTACTCTTAAAAACCAAACCAGAAGGCTGACTCCTAATACTTGACCAAAGGTCCCTAACAAATACATAGATAGGGCTTGCTTTCTATTCATTCGTGATTCCTTTATCTTTCAATAATTACCAGTGCTATCTACCTTAAACCCATACCTGCCAGCATTTCGTTTTAGCTTCTCCACTAGCTCTTCATTCCGCTTACTTTTTCCAAAAAAGAAGGGAACGGTCTTTCCATTTCTGAGTTCAATATAGAAAGCATAGCGAGCCCCGCCACCAGATCGTCCACGAAAAATTGCATAGGTGATTTGCTTGATCTCTTTCAGTGGGATCATTCGCCGACTGAAACACAGAGCGACATGGATATAGAAGATTCCAAGGCTAATATGGAAAGGAGCAAAGAAGGGACCACTACTACCCCTCGCGATTGCCCTTCTTCTCAGGTAAAGAAGAACAGTGGAAAAGAGCAAGAAAACTAACACATATAGAATCGGAGCATACTCCATTATCTTTCTAAATTCTAACACGCTGTCTTTCATCCTCTACTTCATCTCAACCCATTTTTCATTATCCATGATAAAGGGCTTAGCCAGACCTTCGCCTGTGTAGTCTTGGTACTTGGTCTCCAAGTATTTGTAGACATCTTCCTTAGTCGCAAACTTAATGGCTTGATAGGGCTCTTCAAAGGTCAGCTTTTCGACAAAGAGATAGCCGTCCTTAGCAGGAACCAAGACACCGACGTGACCGACAAAAAGGGTATTGCCATCTAGGTTATCATGAACGATGACAGAAAGCATGCGCGCATTTTCATTGAACTTGAAGTGAGAAAAATACTCTTCCATCTTCTTAGCATGGACCTTGACATCCGTTGTAGCTTCTGTCGGAACCCGTGAATACAGAATGTTAAAGGCTTCCTTGTCTGCCTCATCGAAGACCTTGCCTTTGTCAATGGCATCATTGTCCACGAACAAGAGTTCACTATCCGCTTTCATCTTAGGGATCTCGATGCGATTCTTCAGAAGAGTATAGCTATTGATCCGGCAGTTGGTCCCGACGAAATCGCCCTTTTTCTTGGTCCACAAGTCACTGATCTTCTCAACATTGTAGTCTGTTTTCTTGAAGGTGCTGAAGTCACCCGTTAAGCCGACCGAGCCGACAATGCTATCGTAATCTGTTACCAGACCCAAAAATTTATCTACACTGTCCTGATCCAAATAAGCAGACAAGAGAGTCCGCACTTCTTCGACACTTGCCTTGCTGTTGAGGTTGCTGTAGCTTCCCTTGTAGCGCTCCTTATCTGAACTAGATTTCTGCACAGTGGAACTTGCCTGCTTTTCCTTGGATTGCTTTTGGTTGCTACCACAAGCCGCTAAAGCAAAAATCGCCAAGGCACAGCTAGTAAGGAGCATAATTTTTTTAGATGGTTTCATAAACTGGTTCCTTCTCTATTGATTAAAATGTTTGTACTATAAATTTTTCATATCGATAATCCTTTTCCTCTATTATAGTTTAAAACTGGCTTTGCTCCAACTATTTTTTACGAAATGAGAAAAGTTTATAAGTAGCAAAAAAGAGCTGGCAAACTGTCCAGCTCTTCAATATGTTACAAAAATCAAAATTAAAATTATTGTTTAATTCGACCAATCTATTTTTGCATGTTCTATTGCATACTCCGCTTCCTCTTGAGTAAATTTTCTATTTTCAACAAGTATTTCTAATAACCGTTCTTTCGAAATCTTGCCACCGTTTGCAGAAGATTCCGCTTCTTTCACAGCTTCCTCTTTCCAATCGAAATGAACTTTTTCTATAGCATAATCAGCCTCTTCTGGAGTAAATAGATCAACATTTACAAGTTGCCCAACTAACTTTTCTTTTGAATAATGAAACTTTTGATATGATTTTGCTCTTAAAACAGCCTGCTCTTTCCAGTCTATATTAAGCTTATTGACAGAGGACTGGGAAATATACTCTGAATACATGCCATACTTAGTAAGATAAATTTTAATTTGTTGCTTCGATAAAGGAGATTTCTCTGACCAAGATTTAGCTTTTGCATATGCCCTTGTACTTACTGGTACTAGTAAATTTTCTTTCGGTTCTGGAAAGCTTGATCTATGATGAGCCGCTTCATAAGCTCGAATATATTCATTATACATCATAGCTAACATTCCTAACATCAATCCAAACATTGTAAAAATAAATATCAAAAACTTTTTCATCATGACTACCTTTACTTGTTTTTCTCCAATGAAATTTTCATCCCTCTGGAACTGCTTTCATTAGTATTATATCATGAAATATTGTTCATTTTTATTTACTAGTGTAAAAGTCTCTATGGCTAGTAAATAAAAAAGTGACTGCATTTCAACTGCAATCACTCATTCAATTGTGTGATAAAAAAATAACAAAGTATTATATTAGATTATTTAATCTTATGTTTGTTCATCTTTTCTTCAAAGATGGCTGTCATAATCATGCGGAGCTCTTCTCCTTCTTTTTCAGGAAGGTCTCCTTGACGTTTCGCCACGGCATAGAGTTCAGGGTATTGCTTAGCTACACGCTCAACTGTCTTGGTCGTCGCATGCCCTCTGACAAAGAAAGGAATGCGTTTGATCCATTCTTGCGGTACAAGAGCAAGCAACTTCTTCGCTGCTTCTTTATCAGAAATCTCAGCTGTACTCAATCCTTGCTTGATTTGTTCTTGTTCTTTTTCTGTAAAATCTTTTAATTCCATAGTAAATTCCTCATTTGTTTATCTAAGGACATATTATACACCTATGTAGGGGAAAGTACAATTAAAGAAACTGAAAAATAGAACAAGGGTAAGCCATTCCTGACTCTATCTCTTAATCGTTAAATCTTATGAAGTATATTGATTTCCGATTTACTGTGGAGCATCTCCCTTTTGCTTTAAATAATAGTCACTTGCCTCCGTTAGTTTTTTATAATAATGATCGTAACTCTTACTAAATTGTCTAATCAGAGGAATAGCTACTTCATAGTAGTGATGGTTAATCAAAAATGTTTTCAGTTGATCTTGAATGTGTTTCATTGGACTTGTTTTGTAATCATCACTGTTCAAATAGCGATCAAAAATAGAAATTGTGTCCTTATTTTCATTATGCCACTTTTCATAACTTTCTACCGCAGCTATCTTAGCTTCATTAACCTCTTTTAAGGTCTTCATATTAAAACTAGAACTCAGTTCATCAACATAATCCTGTTCTTCTCTGCTTAACTCAAAGGTTGGAAGGCTATCTAAATATTGAATATACTTCTTAAATGCTTCTTCTCCATCTTTTGACAAGGGCTCCTGTAAAAAAGGTTGATAGGCAGCAAATAAGCATTGCCCCAAGTATCCTGGAAATGCTCTTTCGAGTCTCTTATAAATGGAGTCCTCAGCTTCGATGACCGCAAGTTTTTCATTGATCAGATCCGTGTCTGCACCTTTTATATAGAGATCAAACACTACTTTCCGTTTCTCATCACTTTCTAGTTCTTGCTCTTTTCTTCTGAGAATACTAGATGCAGTAGCCCCATCTGACTTCAGACAGTCCTTTATTTCTGTTATGCTTAGCCCTAATTTTTTAAACAAGGCAATCTTATTCAGAATCTCCACATCCTTTTCCGAATATTCCCTATACCCATTTTCTAGTCTTCGAGGATGAATAAAACCTTTTTCTTCATAGTATTCTAGTGCTTTTCGAGTTAAACCTGTTATTCTTTGAATATCATTTCTTAACATAATCTTGCACCCCCTTAACTATATGATACTCCTGTCCCCAAGGGACATGTCAACCTTTACCTTATAAACAGAAGACAATCATTTTTCTAATCTCTTTTATTTCTTATTATAACAAGGTTCCACGAATATATCTGTCATAAAAAAAGAAAAACAGCCAACCATTGGGTTAACTGCTAAAAAAAGTTATCAAGTTAATTATTAGAAGAATCAGCGTTCAATTTCATTTTAAATCGTACTTCCAGTCTTCTCCATCTTGGTAGTAGAAAAATTCAGACAGGTCTTCTTCAAGGAAAATACGAAGCATATCCTCCATATCTAAGGAGAGGTCTAGTTTTGGCAATTCTTTCAGGTCCTCCCACCAGACTTTCCCCTCTTCAGAGGATATTAATTCTCCGTCAAACTTTTCTGTCTTATAAAAGAGAACTACATAACGAATGCCGTCTTCTACCCAATCTTTCATTCCACAAATCTGGGGAGAAGCAATCCTTAAGCCAGTTTCTTCCTTCACTTCACGGATCACTGCTTCCGTAAATGACTCTCCCACTTCGACATGACCTCCAGGAAATGTAAGGCCTGGCCAGTCCTCTTTTTTACGATCCATAACAAGAACTCTATCGCCATCTCTTACCATACAAAGATTCGTAAACTCGACGTTTTCATTCATATAGATACTTCCTAACTATGTGTATTTTTTCATTGAGGACAGAATAGACAATCTGTATCCTAGTCACCTTTTTGCTGAACTTGCGTATGGGCTAGCAGGTCACCTAGATGCCTCTTATCTTTCCTAAATATCGTCATTGCCAGTAGCAAAACTGCGAGT
>OGEQ01001369.1_pt1 | contig 20171 bp, 15 predicted proteins | sample 1570731 | NCBI WGS metagenome assembly OGEQ01 (sample SAMEA2582132, study PRJEB24529) | metagenome | biome: Human gut stool | place: China | collected 2011
TCGTACTCCACTCTGTAGCTATGAGCCCTAGCCTACAAGTGTAGTTGGAAAAGATGTATACGGACTGCCTGTCACGCCTGTACTCCACCGACCGCAGAGAACATCCGTATTCCATTGCTTCCATCAACTCCTATCTTTTCCAAAAAGAAGAGGAGCTAAGGAAGCTTACAACGGCATTGGAATGTATTCGCTATGGTCTGTCCGCTGGAGAAACATTAAAATATATAGGGGGTGTGAGACCACAATGATTGTAAAAATGAAATTTTTAAGTATCACCGGACCGAAAAATGACATTGACCGGGTAACGGATCTGTATTTCTCAAAATATGAGATTCAATTGGAAAATGCTCTTTCGGAATTAAAAACGGTCGATAACCTTCAGCCGTTTATCGAGATCAATCCATATAAAGATGCGCTGGAAAAGGCGAATCAGTTCGTCGGATATCTGTCTGACAAAGAATCTCTTCCGGAAGTTCCGCTTTCGATGGAGGAGCTGTTCCAGACAATCCGTACAGCAAACAACAACTATATGGATCTCAAAGAAAAAGAACAGAACCTGAAAGAGGAACAAGAAGCACTGCGAGACAAACTCAAAGTGATCGAACCGTTTTCAGGTCTCGAATGCAACATCCACGACGTGATGCAGTATCACTTTATCAAATTCCGTTTTGGGCGTGTTGCACTGAACTATTATCACAAAGTAGAAAAATATGTAAGCGAGGATCTTAATGTAATCTTTTTAGAGGGCGGAAGAGATACAAGCTACGTATACGGCGTATACTTCTCCTCCCGCTCCGATTCCGAACGCATCGACGCTATTTTAAAATCACTGCATTTTGAGCGTATTTTCCTGCCGGATGAGTATGATACCACGCCGACTGATGCGTGCCGCACACTGGAAAAAAGTATTCATTCGATTGAGAAAAAAATCCGGCATATCGACGAAGAGATTGCTGAGATTCTCTCAAAAGACAGCGCAAAACTTGTCTCGGCACAAAAACGTCTGCAGGTACTCGCCAAGAACTTTGATGTGCGAAAGCTTGCTGCCTGTGTGGAAGACAAACACGATAACTTCTTTATATTATGCGGATGGATGTCCGAGGCTGACATCAGTTCCTTCCTCGAAGACGTCAAGCACGATCCGAACCTGTTTGTAGTGGTGGAAGATGACCACGAGACCTATTTCGGGGAGCCTCCGACAAAGTTGAAGAACCCGAAGATCTTCAAGCCATTTGAGATGTTTATCCGTATGTACGGACTTCCGGCACACAATGAGATGGATCCGACGATTTTTCTCGCGCTGACTTACACCTTTATCTTCGGCGCCATGTTCGGAGATGTTGGCCAGGGACTCTGTCTCGCAATCGGGGGCGGACTGCTCTACAAATTCAAAAAAATTGATCTTGCGGGGGTCATCTCGCTTGCCGGTATCTTTTCCACCTTTTTCGGCTTTATGTTCGGAAGTGTATTTGGATTTGAAAATATCATCGAGGCAAAATGGCTGCATCCGATTTCAGCTATGACGAGCCTTCCGTTTGTCGGTCAACTGAACACCGTATTTATCGTTGCAATCGCATTTGGAATGGGAATCATTCTCCTGTCCATGATTTTCCAGATTATCAACTCCCTGCGGGCGCATGATTTAGAAAACGCATGGTTCTCACCGAACGGGGTCGCCGGACTGATTTTCTATGGCTCTGTCGTATTGGCGATTGTCTTGTTTATGACAGGTCACAAGATGCCTGCTAACATTTTGCTCGCCGTGCTTTTCGGTGTCCCGGTTCTGATGATGGTCTTCAAGGAACCGCTCGCAAAAAAACTTGAAAAGCGCACCGGAAAAACAGAAGGCGGAAAAGTCATGTTTTTTGTACAGGCATTCTTCGAATTATTCGAAACAATGCTCAGTTACTTTTCCAACACACTTTCTTTTGTGCGTATCGGCGCTTTTGCTGTCAGCCATGCAGCGATGATGGAAGTTGTACTTATGCTTGGCGGCGCCACACAAAACAGCAGTCCAAATTGGATCGTCATTGTAGCCGGCAACATATTTGTCTGCCTGATGGAAGGGCTTGTTGTCGGAATCCAGGTGTTAAGACTGGAATATTATGAAATGTTCAGCCGCTTTTATAAAGGAAGCGGACGCGAATTCAAACCATATAATCAGAAAAATGTATAAACTCAGGAGGTTTTCATTATGACTTTAACAGTAAAATTAACTCTTATCGTAACTTTAATCTTAAGCATCATTCTTCCTTTCGGATACTATCTGATCGGTGAGAAAAACAAAAAGCGCTACAAAAAGGCAATCGGCGTCAATATCTTCTTTTACTTTGGCGCTTTTGTAATTGCAGGCATTATGATGTTTGGCGGTTCTGCGCAGGCTGCTGATGCAGCTACAACTGCTGCTTCTACCGCCACAGGACTTGGGTATATCGCCGCCGCTCTCGTTACCGGTTTAGCATGTATCGGTGGTGGTATCGCTGTTGCCAGTGCTGCAAGCGCTGCTCTTGGAGCAGTCAGCGAAGACTCCAGCATTTTTGGTAAATCCTTAATTTTCGCAGGTCTTGCAGAAGGTGTTTGTCTCTACGGACTGATCATCTCCTTCATGATCTTAGGTAAATTGTAATTATGAAGATGTTTTTGATCAGTGATAATGTCGATACGTACACAGGAATGCGACTCGCAGGCGTAGACGGTGTTGTTGTACACGAACGAAGCGAGCTTCACGACGCCCTGCAGAAAGTTATGGATGACAAATCCATCGGTATCGTTTTGCTCACCGAAAAATTCGGGCGGGAATTTCCCGATCTTATCGATGAGATCAAGCTCAAACGAAAACTACCGCTGCTTGTCGAAATTCCTGACCGTCACGGAACCGGCCGTAAAAAAGACTTTATCACATCTTATGTAAATGAAGCCATCGGCTTAAAACTATAGTAAAAGAAGGTGAAATCTTGACAATCGAAGAAAAATTAAAGTATCTGCAGGATGCTTCCATGGAAGATGCCAGAGCAATGGGCAACGAGATTATAAGTGAACATCAGGAGGCTTTAGACCAGATACTAAAAGAGCATAAAGAGACTGCCATCCGTCAGGCGGAACTCACCTTAAAAACAGAGACCGCCAACGCCAGACAATCTTTAAATAAGGCCATGGCAAGAGCACAGATCGAACTCAAACGCGAACAGGGAAAATGCCAGACAGACTTAAAAAACCGCTTGTTCAAACGTGTTCTTGTACTTGTAAAAGAATATATGAAGACAGATGACTACAAAAAAATTCTGGAAAAACGCATTCAAAAATCACTGGATTTTGCAGATGGTGAAGAAATTCTGATCTACATCAATCCAAGTGATGCGCATTTGAAAGATGATTTAGAAGCAAAAACCGGCGCCTCCCTCACCGTAAGCCGAGAGGATTTTATCGGTGGGACACGTGCCGTCATGCAAAAACGACGTATTCTGATCGACTACTCGTTTAAATCAGCACTCTCGGAAGAATACGACAATTTCTTGTTTTTAGGAGGTGACAACTATGTTTAGAACCGGAACAATTTATGGAGTAAACGGTCCTGTCATCTATCTGAAAGGAAATACCGGATTTAAAATGTCAGAGATGGTCTATGTAGGGAAAGAAAGATTAGTCGGCGAAGTTATCGCACTTGATAAAGATAAGACAACCATTCAGGTCTTTGAGGAGACGACCGGGTTACGTCCGGGAGAGACTGTTGAGGCTACTGGAGATGCCATCTCCGTAACCCTCGCCCCGGGAATTCTCAATAATATATTTGACGGTATTGAACGTCCACTGGAACGCATCGCCGAAAATTCCGGTGCATTTATCAGTCGTGGTGTGAGTGTAGATTCGCTGGATAAAGAAAAAAAATGGAAGACACATCTGACGGTCTCTATCGGAGATTCCGTTCACGGAGGTGATATCATTGCCGAAGTGCCTGAGACAACGGCCATCGTGCACAAATGCATGGTGCCTCCACATATCAGCGGGATTATCACTAAAGTCATGCCGGATGGAGTGTACACAATTGATGAACCGCTCGTAACAGTCGAGCTAAGCTCCGGCGAGACGATCGACCTGACTATGACTCAGAAATGGCCGATTCGTGTTCCCCGTCCAACGCACCACCGTTTTCCTGCGTCCGTTCCGCTCATCACCGGACAGCGTATTCTTGATACGATGTTCCCGATCGCAAAAGGCGGCACCGCCTGTGTTCCTGGTGGATTTGGAACCGGAAAGACAATGACACAGCACCAGATCGCAAAATGGTCCGATGCCGACATCATCATCTACATTGGCTGTGGAGAACGTGGAAATGAGATGACACAGGTACTGGAAGAATTTACAAAACTGGTGGATCCTAAATCTGGCAATCCTCTGATGGACCGAACCACTTTGATCGCCAATACTTCCAACATGCCGGTGGCGGCCCGTGAAGCGAGCATCTACACCGGTCTCACACTTGCAGAATACTACCGTGATATGGGATATGATGTGGCAATCATGGCAGACTCCACATCTCGTTGGGCAGAAGCACTTCGAGAGCTCTCAGGACGTCTTGAAGAAATGCCTGCGGAAGAAGGTTTCCCTGCTTATCTGGCATCACGCTTATCTGCGTTTTACGAGCGTGCGGGCATGATGCACAACTTAAACGGAACTGACGGCTCTGTATCTATTATCGGAGCTGTATCACCACAGGGCGGCGACTTCTCTGAGCCGGTTACACAGAATACCAAACGTTTTGTCAGATGTTTCTGGGGGCTTGATAAGAGCCTTGCGTATGCGAGACATTTCCCGGCAATCCACTGGCTGACAAGCTACAGTGAATATCTGCTCGATCTCGCCCCATGGTATAACGAACACGTTTCGCCAAAGTTTGTCGACTACCGCAATCAGCTGATGGCTCTTTTGAATCAAGAGAGCAGCCTGATGGAAATCGTAAAATTAATCGGAAGCGATGTGCTGCCGGACGACCAGAAACTCGTTTTGGAAATTGCCAAAGTCATCCGACTGGGATTCCTTCAGCAAAACGCATTTCATGCAGACGACACTTGTGTCTCATTAGAAAAGCAGTTCAAGATGATGGAAGTTATCTTGTATTTATATCAGAAATCAAAAGCACTCATCACACTGAACATGCCGATTTCTGTTCTGAAAGAAGAAGATATTTTCGAAAAAGTCATTGCGATCAAATACGATGTGCCAAATGACAAACTCGAACTATTTGATGAATATATGAAAAAAATCGATGCATTCTATGACCGGATTATGGAAAAGAACGCATAAAGGAGGAGGATTTGTATGGCAATTGAATATTTAGGCTTAAGCAGCATCAACGGTCCTCTGATCGTGCTGGAGGGTGTACAGGATGCGTTCTTTGATGAGATCGTAGAATTTGTAGTAAACGGAAACGAGCGTAAGTTAGGTCGCATCATTGAGATTTACGAGGATAAAGCAGTTATTCAGGTATTTGAAGGGACTGAAAATATGTCTCTGCTCAACACCCACACAAAACTCACCGGACATCCGATGGAGATCGCCCTCTCACCGGATATGCTCGGAAGAACATTTAACGGAATCGGGCAGCCGATTGACGATCTCGGTCCGATTACCTCAACGTTGACAAGAGATATCAACGGACTTCCGCTTAACCCGGTAAAACGTGAATATCCTAGAAACTATATCCGCACCGGTATCTCTGCAATCGACGGTCTGACCACACTGATTCGAGGACAGAAGCTTCCGATTTTTTCCGGAAACGGTCTTCCACACGACCAGCTTGCCGCTCAGATTGTAAAACAGGCTTCTCTCGGGGATGATTCCGATGAAGAATTTGCTATTGTATTTGCTGCGATGGGTGTCAAACATGACGTTGCGGAATTTTTCCAGCGCACCTTTGAAGAAAGCGGTGTATCCGACCACGTAGTCATGTTCCTGAATCTGGCAAACGATCCGGTCGTGGAGCGTCTTATCACACCAAAAGTAGCGCTCACCGTCGCAGAATATCTGGCATTTGAGCAGAACAAACATATCCTTGTCATTCTCACAGATATGACATCCTTTGCGGAGGCGATGCGTGAAGTATCCTCCTCCAAAGGCGAGATTCCAAGCCGAAAAGGATTCCCGGGATATCTTTATAGTGAACTCGCGACAATCTATGAACGCGCAGGAATTGTGGCAGGCGTCAACGGTTCGGTGACACAGCTGCCGATTCTGACAATGCCAAACGACGATATCACACACCCGATTCCTGACTTGACAGGATATATTACTGAAGGGCAGATTGTACTTGACCGTGCGCTCCATGGACAGTCCATCTACCCGCCAATCAACATTTTACCGTCCCTTTCCCGTCTGATGAAAGACGGTATCGGAGAGGGATACACTCGCGCGGACCATCAGGATCTTGCCAACCAGCTCTTTTCATCCTACGCCAAAGTAGGAGAAGCGAGAAACCTTGCCTCTGTCATCGGTGAAGATGAACTCTCCCCGATCGACAAAAAATACCTTGCCTTCGGAAAGGAATTCGAAGAACGCTATATCGGTCAGGGGCTGGAGGAAAACCGTACAATCGAAGAGACACTTGACCTTGGATGGGAACTTTTAAAAATGCTTCCAAGAGAAGAATTAGATCGTATTGACACAAAGATTTTGGAACAATTTTATGATAATCGTTCAGACTCATAGAAAGGGGGCGTTCTTATGGATCCTCGCACATTTCCCACAAAAGGAAATCTGATTCTTGCAAAGAATTCTCTGGCTCTTGCCAATCAGGGGTACGAACTTATGGATAAGAAAAGAAACATTCTGATCCGCGAACTGATGGAACTGATCGATCAGGCAAAGGACATTCAGGAACAGATTGATTCCACCTTCACACATGCATATAAATGCCTGCAGCACGCCAATATTGAACACGGTATCAGTCTCGTATCCCAACTTGCCTATACCGTCCCGATTGAGGATTCTATCAAGATTAAAAGCCGAAGCATTATGGGAACGGAAATTCCACTTGTGGATTACACTCCGGATGAGAATCAGCCGACTTACTCTTTCAGTACAACTGATGAGTCAATCGACCGTGCACGCGAAGCATTTCGCAAAGTAAAAGAGCTTACGATCAAATTATCCATGATTGAGAATGCAGCCTACCGGCTTGCGACCAATATTAAAAAAACACAAAAGCGTGCAAACGCTCTGAAAAATATTACAATTCCGACCTATACCACTTTAGTATCTTCCATTTCCAATGCTTTGGAGGAAAAAGAACGTGAAGAATTCACACGATTAAAAGTGATAAAACAGCGGAAAATATAATGGAATACACTATTCTATTCAAAAATGGAGTGAACTTTCTATTCACAAAGTTCACTCCATTTGCATGTTCCGCATATTTCTTTTCGCTTCCCCGGAAGTAAGATTTGTTCTGATACCAGCTTAGAAAAAGTATCCCAAGTCAAAACTACACCTTCTTCCAGACCGCAAAACGAAAGTACTTTCTGATCATATGCCCGAACAAGATCCGGCGTATTACAGCTTCCATTTTCTAAATTGGGGCATTTCTCGCAGATAACATCTGCGCACGTAACAATTTGCAAAGAAGGATTCTCTTGCATCTGTTCTAAAATCTTTCCCATATGCGCCACAAACAAATCACTATATCCTTCTCCTTGAAAAAATGCAAGGCACATTCCATGATGTGCCCGCAATAAAATCGGTTGCTTTTCCATAATCTCTCACTTTTTCAACTTAAAACTCAAACACTGCAACACCATATGGCGGTAAATCATAAGCAAATGAAAATGGTCTTCCGTCACATTCTTTTTTCACACTCTTATAAATCTCAGGACGTACTTTTCCCTCTCCACCATATTTCTTTTCATCACTGTCCAAAATCAGCTTATACTGCTTTCTCCTTGGAACGCCAACACGATATTCCGCTCTTTCCATCGGAGTAAAATTACATACAAACAAAAGATTCTTCTTGCCGTCTTTAGAATGTCTGATAAAGCTGTAGATACTTCTCTCCGCATCATCTGCATTCACCCATTCAAATCCTTCCGGTGAACAGTCTAATTCATACATCGCCTTATTCTTTTTATACAAATGAAGCAAATCTTTTGTAAATTCCTGCAACTGTCTATGCCAGTCTTCTGCAAGAAGAAACCAGTCTAATTCACGCGCTTCACTCCATTCCTGAAGCTGAGCAAAATCCTGTCCCATAAACAACAGTTTTTTACCAACATGTCCCATCATAAACGCATATCCGACTTTCAGGTTGGCAAATTTATCAAATCCAAGCCCAGGCATCTTATTTAGCATAGAGCACTTCAGATGCACCACTTCATCATGCGACAATACAAGAACATATTTTTCGCTATACGCATAACTCATGGCAAATGTCATCTGATTGTGGCACCCTTTTCTAAAATAAGGATCCAGTTTCATATACTCTGTAAAATCATGCATCCACCCCATGTTCCATTTTAAACTAAATCCAAGTCCATCATATTCTGCTGGCGCTGTTACTTTTGGCCAAGCTGTAGATTCCTCCGCAATCATGACAACTCCCGGATTTCTTCCAAGAACCACTGAATTCAAATGTTTAAAAAATTCGATTGCTTCAAGATTTTCATTGCTGCCGTATTTATTTGGAACCCACTGACCTTTTTCTTTTCCATAGTCCAAGTACAGCATAGATGCAACTGCATCTACTCGCAAGCCATCTACATGATAATGCTCTATCCAAAACAGCGCATTTGCAATCAGGAAATTTTGAACTTCTGACTTTCCATAGTCAAAAACCTTTGTTCCCCAATCAGGATGTTCTCCCTTTCTCGGATCTGCATACTCAAAGGTCGGTGTTCCATCAAAATCAGCCAGTCCATGTGCATCTTTCGGAAAATGCGCCGGCACCCAGTCAAGAATTACTCCAATCTTATTCTTATGGAAATAATCAATCATATACGCAAAATCTTCCGGTGTCCCGTATCTTGAAGTCGGGGCATAATATCCTGTCACCTGATATCCCCAAGATCCGTCAAAAGGATACTCAGCAATACCCATCAGCTCAATATGTGTATATCCCATCTCTTTGATATACTCTGTAGCTGCTTTGGCAAACTCTCTATATGTATAGAATCCGTCATCCTCTCTGCCCGGATGCCGCTTCCATGAACCGATATGCGCCTCGTAAATTGACATCGGCTCTTTATGATGATCCCAAGTTAATCTCCGCTCCATCCACTTGCTGTCTGTCCATCTAAGAGCACTGATATCCGTCACTTTTGATGCATTCCCCGGTCTGAGTTCTGCATAATTGGCAAATGGGTCCGCTTTATAAATATGATCCCCTTTGTATGTTTGAATACAATACTTATACAGCGCTCCCTCCTGCACATCAGGAACAAAACATGTATAAATACCAAGTGGCTCTTCCCTCTTCATCGGGTTCTTGTCGGCATCCCAATCATTAAATTCGCCAACTACCGAGACTTTCTCCGCATGTGGCGCCCATACTGCAAAATAAACACCCTGTTTTTCACCATCATTTACAATGTGAGCTCCTAGTTTTTTATAAATCTCATAATGAGTTCCCTGACCAAACAAATAATGGTCTAATTCTCCGATTTCGTATGCTTTTGTTTTATTTTTTTCCGCCATACTTTCACCTTCCCAGTTTATTTGGTATATACGTCTATTATACTTTAGCCACACATAAAAAGAAAGAGTTTTGTCACCAAAACTCTTTCTTCTTATTATCTAAAATCCTGTTCCTGCAAAATAATTCTTGAAGACTTGTTTTTCTTCTTACCAAATAATTTCTTTAGGAAACGTTTAAATGTCATTTTCTGAGAATGTGCAATCGCATCATCCATGATTTCTTTTACATCCGCAACTGTAACAATGCTCTCTTCTCTTTGCATAAGATCAATCCTGCTATATAATGCCAAAATTCCCATCTCATCAATCTTATATCCATTTTCTTTTGCATAAGTCTGAGCGAATGTTACCAGCTCATCATTGATAAATACCGGCAGTTCCAATCTGGACGTAAATTTTTTCTTAAAGTCCGGATATAATGCCAACATCTTATCAAGTGGTCTGCGCTCTTCCTCTAAAACTACAAGTAATTCTCCAGTCTGTTCTTCCATAAGATCATTCAGCTCTAAAACTGTCTTTTTATTCAGTTTCGATGCACGCTCAATGATAATCGCTCCACCATGCAGCTTCTCAATAATATGTGAAACATCTTTCTTATTCAATGATTCCGCTGTGACAATTCCAACTTTCCCTTGTTTCAGCTTTCTGTTCTTTTGAATTGCCTTCACAATGTCTACCGCCAAAACTGTCTTTCCAGAGCCTTTGCGCCCTACAACAAGCAAGTTGGCTGTTCGAGATGTTCCATATCTCGTTCTGCATCTCTTGTCGTTCTCCAATACATCTACAATCTGCTCACTCATGCCGTGAACAGGAACAAAATAAGAGAATAATTTTTTCTGTTCTTCTGTCAGACCCGCTTTAATTCCAATCTCACTTTGCGCTTCCAGATCATAGCGTCCCTGCACGATAAAAGCAGTATCAAATGGTGAAGACGGCTCCGGACGTCTCTGTTCTTCTTTTTCCAAAGGCTCCTCTACTACTGTGTCATTCATCAAAGCTTTGGCAGAAATTGCAATCGCTTGTGTGTCTCCAAGCTTAATTCCTTCTGATTCCTCAATCTCTTCGATTTCTTCAATCTCTTCAAAATCTTCTGATTCTACTTCTTCAAAAGCTTCCTCGTCAAAACTTTCTTCATCAAACGGATCTTCCTCTACTTCTTCTGGTTCTGCTTTCTCTTCTTCCTGAACTGATTCTTCTGCCGATTCCTCGATTGGTTCCTCTTCCTTCGTTTCCACTGTTTCGACTGTTTCTTCCTCCATTGTTTCCAATGGTTCAACAGCTTCTTCCTCCGGCACTTCCACTTTCTCGCGCCTTGCCTTATTCTGCTTAATCTCAGCCGCTTCAGCTTCCAGTTCTTCCATCAACTGTCTGATATCATCTGGAAGAATACTTTCTTCTTCCACTTTTTGAGATTCCAGTTTCTCTTTGTCCCGTCTTGCTCTTTCTTGTTCTTCTTGAATTAATTGAGCATTTTCTTTTTGTTTCTCTTCCCAATTCTGTAGAATCTCTTCCACGCTCATTTTAGAACTTTGAGAAAAAATTTCTTTGCTCACATCTTCATCTTCTGTTTCATCCAGCACTTGTGGCTCCTCGCTTGCTTCCGCCTCTTCCTCTGCTGGTACTTCCTCGATAATGTCTGTCTCTTCCTCTGCTGGGGCTTCCTCGATAGTCTCTGCCTCTTCCTCTGCTGGAGCCTCCTCGATAGTCTCTGCCTCTTCCTCAACTGACTCTTCTTCTGCTACCGGTGTCTCTTCTATTTTTTCTGCTTCTTCTGCAGAAACTGCTTCCACTTTCGTTGTATTCTCTAGTGAAATCGCTGCATTCACTTCATCAACTTTCATTTCCACAGTCGGTTCTTCCACATTTTCAACTTTCTCTTCTTTCTTTTCGGCAACTGGCTCCACCTTTTTTACTGGTTTCTTTTCATCATTTCTATGATTATATTTCTCCTGCTGCAAAGGTGTCAAAGGTTTATATTTCATCTTTAATTCCATAGCCTGATATACATACTTTCCTTCACTGAACCATAGAATTAAATCATCACATTCTTCCAGGCATTCCGCCACCATACCCGCTTCGTGGTACAATTTCGCCAATTCATATGCCCATTTTTCCACATACTCGGCTTTTTTAAACTCTTCCAACGCTTCAATCTGCTGTGATAACGGTGCATTTTGGCTTTTCAAAATCTTATATCTCAAAATATATTGATTCGGATCTTTTGGAGCCATGGCAATAAACTCTTCATAACAGTCTGTTGCCTCTCTTACATCGTTCAATTTTAATGCCAGTGTTCCAAGACGATATACAATCTTTCTGCTTCCCGGAGCTCTGTCATATGCTATAAATAAAATCTCCCTACTCTTCTCATATTCTCCATTATACTCATAAATCTCACTTGCTGTACAAAGCATCGCTGCATTCTTAGCCTTACGCCAATCGATACTGTCTGCTATCTCCATCGCTTTTTTATATGATTTTTGTTCCATATACTCAAGCATCTGCTCTGTTCTTACTCGATATTCGTATTTATCCAAAGTATTCACCCCTATTATTATTTCTATGACCTTTCTATCTAGTCGAATTTTAGCTTTCTATATTCTGTTTTATTTTATCACAGGAGATAACCAATGTCAAAAAGATGTAACAAAAACGTAATAAAAATAAGGTTATCTTAAACTTCTATAAGATAACCTTATTCTGTATTTTATTGTTATTTTTTTATTTATTATTTCGGAGGAATATATCAATTATAAAACCTGTTGCCTTTTTTCACTTTATATGCAATTTATAACTCAAAGTTTCGATTATTCTTATTCTCTAATCCTAATCTGTTTTTCTGATGTTTCTTTACACATCTTATAACTGCTTTGAAGCTATGTGGTATTCCTCTTTTCAATATGTCTGCAAATATTTAATCTTCTGCTCCAGATGTTCTACTCTCCGAATAAATTCTTCTACTTGCTCTCTTTCTCTGGATTATACTCTATGGTAAAGGCTTTCATCACAGGTTCTTACATTTGCCATACCACCAACATATTGAATTGTAAATTCCGAACTATCCATTGGACTAAGCCTCCTTCTTTCTCCTATTTTCAGAAAATCTGTTTCTTTCAAGCTTTCTTACTTAAAAATCCTAATTCCCATTTCAGATTCTCTTTTCACCCCTCTTTTTATTTCCTTTCTCGTCAGATATAAAACGGATTTCAAAATTCTTTCTTACTTGAGAATATTAAATTTTACTTTCAGAAATTCTTCTTTTAGAAACCTTTTTGTTTTCTGAATCTCTTTTGTTTTGTTGAGTTTATAATAACACCACAGTCTTTATTTGTCAATACTATTTTTCTAAAATATTTATATTTTTTCATTTTTATATATGTGCCATTTAATTATCTGAATATTTTATATTTTCAAGAAAATATATACTCATAAATCAAGCTTTTCAAACACATCATGTCTCCTGCGTACCTTCGAAAAATCTGTTTTTTGTTCTGCCAGTACCTTCCCTGCTCTCCCTTTTCTTTTGAAACAGGTTCTGAAAATTCTTTGTATCCACGCAACCGGAAGGAATATCGGATACTTTTCTAAATATTTATACTGCAATTTAATCGTTTCATACGGAAGAAAAATCGCAGTAAGCCATACCTTCACCTGTCCTATCCACACTTTTTTATCGGAAGACGCCACATTTTGAATCCAATAGTTTTCCATAGTCCCATAAATTCCGCTATCAACCATCAATTCTGTCAGCTGGTCATAGAACGCATCGCTTTGCCCTTTTTCAAACCAAATATTCGCAAGTTTCTCCATATGATGTAAAAACGCTTTCAGACCTACTTTAGCAAGTTCCGTTTCAACATAATCCCAATCCATCTGATCTTTCATTTTCTTCTCAAACTGCCAAATATCAACAATGGAGCGAATTCCACTTCCGCCATTTTGAAAATGTTTGGCCATATGAACAATCACATAGACATAAAAATCCTCCCAGCTGTATTGCTGTATATATTTTTTCCCTTTCTCTGGTTTTGCTTTCTCCCAAGGATTTTTATAATACGAAGCAAACTGGCTGTTCTGTCCCACCAGACAATAGTGCATCTCAATATTCATAAACGGCTTTCGGAAATACACATGATGGTGATCGTCCCGATGATCACAATAATATCCAAGTTGCTGCAGAATCTCTTCTACTTCCTTTTCCTGCTCCAGTCGAAACAAAAGATCAAGATCCGCCATCATTCGCAGATCTGTCTTTGGATAACATTGCTTTAAAAAAATTCCTTTCAAGGGAATACAATAAATACCATTCGCCTCAAAAGCCTGCAAAAGCTCCTCTAAAGAAAAATGTTGTACCGTATCTCTTGCAGTTTCCATCTGCCATGCCTGCTCATACTTTTTTCGAACCTCCTGAGGAATTTGTTCCTTTCCCGAAATCTTATCTATTCCATGAGCCACAACCGCCTCAATCTTGTGAAATTTACAAATTCGATATAGCTTTTCCCAGTCCACGCCCTCATGTATCGTTGGCACTTCCACTCCGGCAAGACTATATCGTATAATTTCAAACAGGTATCTGCACGCTTCTGCTCTACTCATAATCCACCTCTTTAAACTTTCTATTTTCAATCCGCACTGCCCGATCACAGCACTGTACTCCAGCCGCAGTGTGAGAAATACAAATAATTGTCTTTGTATTCATCTTTTTCAAATTCTGCAGTACATTCCATTCTGTCTCTTTATCCAAAGATGCAGTGCACTCATCCAACAAAAGAATTGGGGCATCATCCAAAATCGCACGTGCTATCGCAATCCGTTGAATCTGTCCCATAGAAAGACCTTCTCCACGCTCCGATAAAACAGTATCCAGTCCATTTGGCAATGTTTCAATATAATCCCATATGCAAGCTGCCCTTGCAGCTCTTTGAATTTCTTCATCCGTCACTTTCGGATTACAGAATGTAATATTTCCCCGTATTGTTCCTGACATAATCATATTCCCTTGCGGAACATAAGAGAATACAGTTCGCGTTCCCGCATCAATCTCCACTTTGCCGCATTCAGTTTCAAAATACAACTTACCACTGTCGCAAGGCATCAGATGCAAAAGCAGCTTCATAAGCGTGCTTTTTCCAATCCCCGACTCGCCTACGATTGCAATCAAATCTCCTTTCTGCACACGCAGAAACGTATTTTCGAGAACAGGTTCACCACCCGCATATGAAAAAGTAACTTTCTCTGCCACAATCGCATGAAACTCCTTGTAGAACTTTTGGGCATCCAAAATTTTGGACTCCGCCTGCTCATCCGCCATCGCTTCCAACTCCATAAGTCGTTCTGCTGAAGCCTGCATACTGTAATATTGAGGTATTAAGCCGGAAACGTTTCGAAATGGTGCTTTGATCTGTTGAATAATCTGTAAAAACGCAGTCAACGTACCAAATGTCATGGCTCCCACAGAAATCTGCAATGCTCCCCACGCAAGCGCTGCATAATACCCTGCTGTGAACAACACATATACCATCGTATTTGCCAGATTACTGATTGTATTTCTTTTAATCCGCACTTTATAATTATCCTTTTGAAATTCATCCAATTTACCACCAACAGCATGCTCATTCACAAAAGATTTAATAACAATCAAGTTCTCCAAACACTCCTGCATATAGGAACGCACAATGCCATTCGTCCTTTGCACTTCTTTATGCAAATACTTGAAATGTCTGCTGTAAATTCTGCTGAATACACAGACAAGCCCGCCAATCAAAAGCACCAATCCTGTAAAACGCGCATCAATAGAAAACAAAACAAATAAGCCCGCCGCAATTTTCGTCAGCATAGAAATAGCTTGCGGAATCAATGACACAACTCCACCGACCACAATATCTACATCACTTGTCAATCGATTAAGTATCTCCCCGGAATGGATTTTACTGACTTCCTGATATTGTTTTTTCAAAATCATAGAAAAAACACCTTGTTTGATACGCATCTCAATTTTAGTAGTGACACGAATTCTCAGATTACTGCTTGCAATGTTCAGAACTGCCTGCAATAAAATCAGCATAACAAGAAAAAGCACTTGAAGCCACACACTTCCTTCTCTGCTTCCGGTTGCAATATCAAGAAGGCAGCTTGACACCAGCGCAAGCAAAATGAAACTTCCCGCAATCAGTCCGCTAAATACTGCCAACAAAAGAATCCATCCTAACGAACTCCTACTATAACTATATATCCATTGAAGAGAGGATATTTTTTTCTTTTCCATCTTTATTCTTCCAAAACTCCCGCTTCTCTTAATTTAGCCAAAAAGGTATCCAAACTTTTCTTTGCCTGTTCGTATTCAATTTCATACATTTCCATTAAATTAATCATTCCATGAAATGCTTTCGCAGCCTCTCCAACCGGTACAACAACTGCACGATCTCCAACTTGACGTTTTAAAAATCCTTTTTTTGCTCTCATCTTTTTGTCCTCCAATCTCTTTTCCCATCCAATTCTATCACAGCCCCATGCATAACAAACGCCGAATTTCTTTATCCGATATTAAATTCTTCCAATAATTTTTTCCGGTAATTTTCATCAGTTGTTGCTTTCATAATCTCCTCTTGTCTTCCAAGTTGTATTAACGTAGCATATAGAGCATTGATTCCTTCTATTTCCTGCACTCTCTTCTCTACTTCTGCCTGTACTCTCTTCTCCACTTCCGCCTGCACTTTTTCTTCTACTCTTGCCTGTACTCTCTTCTCCACTTCTGTCTGCACTTTTTCCTCAATTCTCTGCTCCAACTTGTCCCCCATAATTTCCATCAATGCATCACATACCATACTATCATCCTCCATAAATTTCTCTTCATTTGCTCGCGCGATAATATTCATCGCCGACTGATACCATGTATTCTCGCTGTGTTTTCTGTAATCCTTCACCAAATCTTCCAGCATCTCTTGACTTTCTAATTTGTTTGTCAAACCACGCAGCCAAAGATTTTCTTTTGGTGATAATTGACTTCCGACCACAATTTGAATCGGAATAAAATCACCGCGCACATAATAAATTCCGTCTTCCTGCTTCTCCACCTGATATCCTCTGACTTCTCTCAAATGCTTGATCAATTTTCTTGGATATCCTAACCCAAATAACGTGATTGTCACTTCACTGATTGGTATCTCGTCAGTTGTACCGGTGTCCGACTTATAAAAACACGCATATCCGTATATCTTATAAAAGGTATCTATACTGATATAATCTGTCGGACTTTTATATTCCACCAGATTGTACTTTTGAAAAATACGTCCGATATTTTTCTGAACCTTATGTTTCTGCTCGTTTTTGATTACAAGCACATCAATCGACATTGGTTTTGTCGAAAGCTGATGCTCATCCTCAAAGATCAGATATTTTGCTTCCTCCTGCAGTTCAATCTGAGCCGTCGCATAAAACGCAGGGTGCCATTGCAGATACTCTTCTTTCTGCGTCTTCTCTTTTGTCTTACTCATATAAAACCTCCTCTTATGAAATTGTTCAGGAGATTCCCTTCTTCGAAAACTCCTGCTTGTAAATTTGTAATTTGAAAGCATGAATTTTCTGAAAGGACGGATTCTCTTAAAATCCGCTATATGAAATGTATTAGATGCCGGCCAAAACCGGCTAGATAAATAGAAAATAGAATGCTTTTTTTCATCATAACATTGAATTCTTTCACTTGCAATGAGTTTTTAGTTTCCTTTTAATTCTTCAAATGTTTCTCTCCTGTTTCTCATTTTCAATTTCTTTTTGCAGGCATTTGATAAAACAGATTCTGAACATGTATCATAATCGTACATTCCATCCCCCTCCTTCCACCGGTTATAAATATAGAGTACCAAAAATTGCAAAGTGTTGCATGAAGATTATTTTTTCATACACAAAGAGAGAGCGTGCTGCTCTCTCCCTTTACAAAATACTATTCAATTTTGTCATCGTTCTTGGCAATGCATCTTTCGCATTCTTCCAAGGCTCATCTTTAAATCGATAATCAAATTTATCGATAAACCAACTTAAGTCTTCATGTACGCGTTTCATATTTTCTAGATACATTCGGTTCAATTCCGTTATAAAAGACTCTAACAGCTCTCCTCGCAGTCGCTCCGGCGCCATCTCATATAACATGCCATAATGTTTTGTGCAAAATCCCTTTGATGATTGAAACAATTTGCGAAACTCTTCTTTCTTGTAAAGATAGAAAATTGTTCCTAAATAATTTTGAAATGTGCTTTCAATCTTATCACATACAAAGCAGGAATGTTCCAACCCTTTCACATAACTCAAAAGTTCGGAAGGCTCTGACTTTTTCTTAAAAAGAGAAGCTGCCTTTACAGATTCATTTTGTTTTGCTTCTATCTCTTTCATAGATTTTTCCATATGTGTCTTCAACATCAGAGCAAGTCCGAGGCGGTCTGGCATTTCTTTCAACATTGCAACATGTCGCGCACAAAATCCTACCTTGTCACTTTCCAGTCTGCGGTCATCTGTCATATATGTTGAAGGACGAAGTGTATATTCTAACGCTTCCTGCTCCAGTTTTTTATATATGTTACACAGAGGACATTCACAGTCCTCTTTGAACGCATCATTTACAGGTATCGTATATAATTTTTCTTTCACGCTTATCCTCTATAGTAATTAATCAGACATCCTTTTAAGATGATCTCTCTTTCATTATCTGTCAAATCACCCAACTTCAGTGTAATCTCTTTCAAACTGTCCCCAACCACATATGCTTTCACAGCGTCTGTCTTATCTTCCACTGCTTTTCTCACATCCGGCACGAAGATATAGTCCCCGTTTTTGAAACTTAACTCTGTATCTTTTTCTTCTGTGATAAACGGGAGCATACCCCAGTTAATCAAGTTCGAACGGTAACGTTTTGTCGCATATTCATTTGCGATATTTGCCCATCCTCCAAGTACTTTCTGGCAGGACGCTGCCTGTTCACGCGCAGAACCATCTCCCGGTTTCACCGCGAAGATTGTACTTCCGACACCGATGTTGCCTTCGCCCACTTCAGGATAAGATGCACGGATTGTCTCCATAACCGGTTTTAATTCTTCCAGCACTTCTAATGGACACTGATTTGCCTCGATTGCTTTCTGTGCTTTCTGCACTTCTCTTGCACGTCCCACATATGCAGGATCTTTACGCGACAATGCAAACTCTGCAAGTCCAAGTGGGTTAGAACGGTAAGAAGAAGTCTCTCCTGATGGGATCAACTCATCTGTTGTCGTAACCGGATCGTGAATCTCAGATACCACTTTCAAGACCAGATTTTCCGGTAATGCTGACATTGCCGGCCAGTCTTTGATGTTTGGTCCAAACTGAATCTCAACACTTGGATCTGCAACACCTTTGCTGTCAAACACACGGTTTGCATAAATGCTCTTATCAAAATGATATTTCGGAGCTTTGTATTCTCTGTCCATCACATCAGCCGCAGAAGTTAAGAAACCTTTATTTGCCGCTGTCGCAGCGATAGAACGCGCATCCATAAGTGCCACAGAAGAAATCTGTCCGCTCTGCAATTTAGAACCTTCACGGTTCGGGAAGTTTCTTGTAGAGTGGCGGATACTGAATGCATTGTTAGCAGGTGTATCTCCAGCGCCAAAACAAGGTCCGCAGAACGCTGTTTTCACGATTGTTCCGGCTGCCATCAGATCTGCAACCGCTCCGTTTCTCACAAGCTCCATATATACCGGTGTACTTGCCGGGTATACACTGAATGTAAATGCATCAGAACCGATATTTTTCCCTTTAATGATCTCTGCTGCCGCACAGATATTTTCAAATCCACCGCCGGCGCATCCTGCGATAATTCCCTGTTCTACATAGAGTTTCCCGTCGCGAATCTTATCCTGCAGCGAATACTCAACCGCACCGTCAAGACTTACGAGCGCTTTCTGCTCTACATCGTGTAAAATATCTTTTAAGTTCGCATTTACCTCGTCAATCGTATATGTATTACTTGGGTGGAATGGCATCGCGATCATCGGTTTGATCTTGCTCAAATCCACATAAACAAGTCCGTCATAGTACGCTGCCCCACCCGGATTCAGTTCTTTATACTCTTCACTTCTTCCGTGAGTCTCATAGAATTCTCTGATTGTCTCGTCAGTCTTCCAAATAGAAGAAAGGCAGGTCGTCTCTGTTGTCATAACATCAATTCCGATACGGAAGTCTGCGCTTAACTTGTCCACACCAGGTCCGACAAATTCCATTACTTTATTATTTACATATCCATTTGCAAATGTTGCTCCAATGATTGCAAGCGCCACGTCCTGAGGTCCCACTCCGACAGATGGCTCTCCGTCTAAGTAAATCGCAACAACGCCCGGCATCTTAATATCGTATGTCTTATTCAATAACTGTTTTACAAGCTCCGGTCCGCCTTCACCCATCGCCATTGTTCCAAGCGCTCCATAGCGAGTATGGCTGTCAGAACCAAGAATCATCTTTCCGCCGCC
>OGEQ01001370.1_pt1 | contig 20148 bp, 16 predicted proteins | sample 1570731 | NCBI WGS metagenome assembly OGEQ01 (sample SAMEA2582132, study PRJEB24529) | metagenome | biome: Human gut stool | place: China | collected 2011
GCTGAATATTACGGGTACTTTTACACCACTTGTCCGGATTGAGGGATTCTTCCGCAATTATCCGTTTCTATCTTCCTATATTGACTAAAATGTAGTACAATCAGCGTAGCAAGGTATATAGGAGAAATTGAAATGCCTAACTCAAATAACATATTATGTTTAGATAAATTTTATCCGGAAAAAGATTTGAAAATAACAGATATTGTACAACAAAAAGATAAGATTTTAATACGAATGAAATCAATATCTAAGAGTTGCAAGTGTCCAAAGTGTAATTATTTCACAGATAAGTATCATGGAACTTATAATCGTAAAGTACAGGATTTGCCGATTTTGGGAAAAAGTGTCCAACTTGAAATATGTTCCCATGAGTATGAGTGTGTGAACGATGACTGTGCGGTCACTTCTATGGCTGAAACCTTTGATGGATTTCTTAATACTTATAGCCGCATGACAGAAAGATGTGCTGATTTTATACTGGACAAGCAACACTTCACTTTGAACCAAACTTGTCCAATGTCTTAACTCACTTGGATTAGAATGATTGTCGCATGAATTAGCTGGAATGGAAAGACGGTGGGTTATTCAGCGCTTACAAAGGATCTGTCTCAGGACGAACCGGTTCCCGGGATATCCGATGATCCTTTCCGGTCTTTTTAGCGCAAAAAAACCAAACAGCCATCACAGCCATTTGGTTTTCTTAAAATTACTTCTTCTTTTTTACTTCTTAGATCCTTCTGTTCTCATGGATTCCCAGCACTACTGCACAGACTGCTGCGATCACAAGTCCGATCCAGAAGATGAATGCGTCTGCAGCACAGTGCTTTTCCGTGACGAACAGCAGGACACCTATCAGGATATATACTGCAAACAGTATGACTTCCACTACAATGTATAATTTCTTATTCGGTTTCGTGTTTTCCATGTCTGTTTTCCTCCTTAGGCTTCTTCTGACTCATCACGGAGCTTCTTCACACGTACTACGGTATAACCCAGGATTACAAGGAGCCATACAATGGGGATCCAGTGGAAACCACATTCACCAAACGGTATATGGCTGTCACTGTCCGTACCATTCTCAACGCTGTCGCTGTCTGCATGGATGCTCTCCTCTTCCTGTATGCCATCTGCATCACTTCCGTCTGCATCGCTGCCATCTGCATCACCTGTCAGGCTGCTTTCATCCGCAGCATCGTTCAGGCTGTCATCCTCTGCCGGATCCTTCTGCCCGGCATTACTGTTGCCGGTACTGTTTCCTTTATTTCCTTTATGGGCATTATTTCCGGAATCATTGCCGGCTGTATTACCTGCATCTGGTGTATTACCTGTGTTACCTGTACTTCCGGAATTGTTATTCCCATTGGTATTGGAGTTATCACCACCGTTATTGCCGCCGTTGTCTCCGGAGTTATTTCCGGAGTTATTTCCGGAGTTATTTCCGGAGTTATTTCCGGAGTTATTTCCAGAGTTGCCTCCGCCGTTGTTACCGCCGTTTCCTCCATTGCCATTGTTGGAGCCGCCGCCATTTCCGCCGGGTCTGTTACCGTTACTGCCGGAGCTGCCGCCGTTTCCATTGTTTCCGCTGTTAGAGTCTCCGCCGTTTCCGCCGTTTCCTCCATTGCCGTTGTTGGAGTTACCGCCATTTCCGCCGTTGCCTCCGGTGCCGTTGTTGGAGCCACCGCCATTTCCGCCGTTTCCTCCGGTGCCGTTATTGGAGTCTCCGCCATTTCCACCGTTTCCTCCGGTGCCGCTGTTGGAGTCTCCACCGTTTCCTCCGGATCCTCCATTGCCGCTGTTGGAATCTCCGCCATTTCCACCGTTGCCGCCGGTGTTGTTACCACCGTTTCCTCCGGTTTCGCCTGAGCTTCCTCCATTACCGCCGGATCCGCCGTTACCCTTGTCAGAGTCGCCGCCATTTCCGCCGTTGCCGCCACTGCTGGTGCCGCCGTTGTTATTATTTTCCCCTGTGGAGCCGCTGCCGCCGTTTCCTCCGTTTCCACCGTTGCCGTTGTTGGAGTTTCCGCCGTCTCCGCCATTTCCACCCGATGTTGTTCCACCGTTATTATCGGTCTTTCCGGGCTGTGTGGTCTCGGTTCCTGTACCGCCGTTACCGCCGTTGCCACCAGGATTCGTGTTACCTCCTGTTGCGCTTCCGCCGCTTCCTGCATCACCGCCTTTGACGGTTCCACCGGGATGGATGGTGATGGTCTTATCGCCTGCGCTGATTCCGGTTCCACCGTTTCCGCCATTACCAGGGATACCGGTTGCGGAATCTCCGCCTTTACCACCGTTGCCACCGGTTACCGTTCCATTGACCGTCGGAGTGATCTTGCCGTTACCGTCGATACCGGCTCCACCGTTTCCGCCATCTTTGCCTTCTGTGCCATTTGCACCGTTGCCACCGATCACCTTTGCATCGTTTCCGATGATAAGTCCGGCATCTGCTGCATTACCGGCGGCTCCGATACCGGGCGCTCCATCCGGATGTTTAGCAGAACCATCTCCACCCTTGATCGTACCGTTGACGATCTCCAGCTTTGTTCCGGGATGTTCATTTATACTTCCATCCTTCACAAAATCAAGTCCGGGCTTCGCTGCATTATTATCATCTGCCTTGTCACCTGTAATGGTATGTCTGCCAAGGTCAATCTTGACCTCACCCCAGGTATCAGGGATTTCAACTGTGTGGTCGATGTCTTTCTTCACAATTACCTTGTAGTTGCCGTCATCATCCACTACAACCTGTACATTGGAGTTTTCTGCTTTTTCCGTTCTGTCCGTAGCATTATTGCCTTTTGTATCACCGGCGCCTCTGTCCTCGAACTGCTTTGCGATATCCTTTGCATCCACGAGGGCTGTTTTGCCGTTTACAGAACCATATTTCTTATGACTGATCTGATATGGTGTTGCTTTCTTCAGACCCGTGATGGTTGCTTTTCCATCTCCATCCGTCAGTATGGTTAATACTTTACCTGTCGGGGTTCCCTGGGCATCCAGCTCCTGATACTCATAAGTCTCATTTGCTCTTCCCTTGAAGGTCAGCGTATGTGCTGTCTTGCCAGTGATCACAGGACTATCATCCGTGATCTCTACTGTTACACTGACTTTGACACTGCCCGGGATCTCGAAGGTCAGTGCATCCGGATAGATTCCAGCCGTGCTCTGCTGTAAGGCAGAAAGCTTGTCCTGATCTACCGTTACCGTATTAGTGATGTCTGCGCCCTTCTTATCGTATGCCTTGACATTGGCAAGCTTCTTTGCTTCCGTTTCTGTCAGGCTGCCTACTTTCTCAATACGGATGGAGAAATTATCTGCTGCGATGGTATTTCCATCCTGTCCCGGAACAACATTGCTGTCTGCACGGTACACCGGAACCAGTGTCACACTGGCTGTAATCTCCGTCTCTGCGGTATATACCTTATCTGCATGGTTTTCCTCAGTCCATGCAAAGAACTTTTCATCTGCCTTTGCCTGCGCATCGGTCTTTTCCTGCATCTTGCCAAAGTAGTCTTTGGTTATTTTACCATTTGCCGCTACTTTGCAGGGATCTGCTGCATTCAGCGGATTCTTCTTCTGGTCTTTGAAGAGGATCACGAAGAAGATTTTACCATTCTGGCCGTTATTACCATCCTGATTTCCTCCATTGACCGTTCCCTCAGTACCTTTACCACCGGAGCCGCCGTTTCCGTTGCTTCCTCCATTGTTGGAGTTACCGCCGTTTCCTCCGTTTCCTCCGGTCGTTGTTCCGCCATTCGTATTGTTCGTCTCTCCAATGGAGCCGGAACCACCATTTCCTCCGGTTCCTCCATTGCCCTTTTCGGAGCTGCCGCCATTTCCTGCATCTCCACCGGTAATGGTTCCTCTGTTGTTATCGATCTTTCCGCTGCTGCTGTTGACACCGGAGCCGCCATTTCCACCGGAGCCACCGGGATTGGTATTGTTCTCACCGGTTGCATTTCCACCGTTTCCGGCATTTCCACCGGTGATGGTTCCTCCGTTAATGACTACATCTTTATCGGTCTTGATACCGGAACCGCCATTTCCGCCGTTACCCGGAGTACCTGTTGCGGAATCAGAACCCTTACCGCCGTTTCCGCCTGAGACAGAGCCTCCGTTTACGGTCGTGCCGATGGTTCCTTCGATACCGGAACCGCCGTTTCCACCATTGCTTCCGTTCTCACCATCTGCTCCGTTGCCGCCCTTGATGACTGCATCTGCACCTACGGTGATACCAGCCTGTGACGGCTTGCTGCCCGCAGCTTCCCCTACACCGGCTGCGCCATCGGGATGTGCCGCTGATCCGCTGCCACCCTGGATCGTACCGTTTACGATCTCCAGATTCGTTCCGGGATGTTCTGTCGCTGTATCATCCTTCTTAAATACCAGTCCGGGCTTTGCTTCATTAGAAGCATCTGCATTGTTTCCGGTGATGGTATGTCCACCCAGGTCGATCTTCACATTCTCCCAGGTATCCGGGATTTCCACGCTGTGGTTGATATCCTTCTTGACAATCACTTTGTAATTGCCGTCATCATCTACTACTACCTTGACATTCGGGTTTTCTGCCTTTTCATCTTTGCCCTTTTCCCCATTCGTCTTAGTATCACCCTGTTTATCTTCAAACTGTTTTGCAATGTCTTCTGCATCAACAAGAGCAGTTTTGCCTGTTGTGGAGCCAAGGACATCTCCATCAATCTTATACTCGGTTCCCTTTTCAAGTCCGGTGATCCGGTAGATGCCGTTTGCGGTCTCTTCAATCTTTGCTCCCGCTACCACTGCGCCTGACATGCTATATACTTTGTATTCCGATGCACCGTTCGGCACACCTTCAAAGGTCAGTGTATAGGCTGTCTTTCCGGTCACAACAGGGATCGCATTGGTCACTGTAACATTTACCGTTATGGAAGCATCGCCATACTTGAAAGTCAGCGGGAAGGTTCCTTCTTTCAGCACTGCATCCAATCCTTCCACAGAAATGAGGGTTGTGACATCCTTACCGTTTGCATCATACGCTTCTGCTTTGGCACGCTTGACTGCCTCTGACGTATTAAATGCTCCTTTTTTGATCGAATTCAGATGGATCTTGAAATCGTTTGCTGCAATGATATTTCCATTCTGGGAAATATTGGCCTTCTCCCGGAATACCGCATGCAGTTCTGTAGCCGCACTGATCACAGTCTGGTCGGTATAAACCTTTCCTGCCGTATCCTTCCATGCCATAAACTGGTATCCCGGCAGGACTGCAGCTGCCGCCATTTTCGCATAGGCTGCCTTATCCAGCTTTCCGCCATCCATGACCACCTCAGTGCCGAGCTTCTTTTCCGGGCTGACTTCTTTATTCCAGAATGTCACGGTACACGATGGAACCAGGGTGACATCAATGGTCGTTGCCTCCCCGATCGTACTGCCCGCATCCCCATTCGTATAAGCAATGATCCTGTTATTCTGATCTTTTACTGCTTCCACCATTGAAGTAACGTCTTTTGTGTTCGCAAGAATGCTTTTTAATATATTGCTGCCTTCCACATTGATCTTAAAGTGTACGGTCTGGTCATTTTCCGGTACCACTAACTGGTATTCATGATCAAATCCGGAGGAAGCAGCTGCCTTGGTGATCCAGTTTCTCACAGGCGTTCCGTAGGCTGTATCCAGCGTTCCACCCTTGATACGGATTGTCAGCATCTGACCTGCAACAAAGCTTACGTTCAGATAACTTGGCTGTGTGACCGCCAGTGTACTGCCCTTCCAGCTTCCTGCGTCCTCACTGAAGTTTACTGCTCCCAGATCTGTCGTATTATCATGAGAGAGCCATTTTGCTGTAAATGAAGGATTCTGTAAACTTCCATCCGGTGAAAATTTCAGATTGTCAAGCGTCGTCTGATCCGGGACAATGATACGGATATTGCTCGCACTCTGTGTGTTCGCTTCCCGTCCTGCCGGAATCGTATTAGTATCCATGGAGCCTCCGGAAACATGGATATGCACGACGTGAGACTTTTCATAAGACGCTTCCAGATCGTAAGATGCGGATGTGGAAGTGAACTTATAGGTATAGCTCTTATCCGTCCAATCAAAGCCTGCCTTCAGGTCTGTGGTACTTCCTGTCTCTGCCAGCTTCGTAAGTATATCAAAGGTTTCATCCTCCGTGATGCCTAAATCTGCTTCCGTAGGGTTCGGGTCTGATGGGTTCATGGCAGGGAACTTCAATGTGACTTCCACATTCTTAAATACTTCCACTTTGCCGTTCTGACTGCTTACCGTGATGTCTTTACTCTTCTGTTCATCAAAATAAGTCGCTGTAAATTCCGGTGTCGTCACAGCGGAGCCAGCCGCTGATGTCACCTGAATGGTTGTCCTGTCATGGGTTACGGTGGAACCGGAACTGCTTCCGCCATTCACCTTACCAACATAATAGATCAGGTCGCCATTGACCGGCTTCTTAACGGTTACCGTGATGTTGCCGGTACCCTGGGCCTTTGATATATTAAATTCGGAGGCATCCAGCATCTGTGGAGCTCCCTGTGCATCCACGCCCATGGATACCCACACCTTATCTACATCAATGGAATAATCCTCTCTCGGCTTAATGGTCACCGTGTAAGGGGTAAGCTGATGATAGGGATTATTCGGCTGTGTCTGTGGTTTCACCAGTTCAGCCGGAAATTCCGGGGAACCAATTGATGCCAGTGCTGCCACTCCGCTACGTTCCTCCCAGTTTAATACAGCGGAGTATTCTCCAAGGTAAAAGGTCTGGTTATCCTTCGTTGCGGTATAGGTATAGGTTGCACCATTCTTCACAGCAGTGAAGGTATCTCCAATAGCTTTTAATGTGACACTCACCTGACTGTCACCTAAGGTAGTATCGTTGCTTGTATCTACCGCCTTGACTGTATAATCTGCTGTGGATGTAAGTCCATAGCCGTCCACCGTGATCTTTCGTACATTCGCATCCGTGTTGCTTACCGTAACCGCACCACTACGGAGTGTGATCGCACCGGTATCACTTACATCAATGTTCGTACCATTGCTATCTGCATGAACGGTGTTCCCGTTCATTTCCTTAATAATAGAAGAATTCTTCAGCATTCCATTTGTGACTTCCGTTACATTTTCCTTGATGATCTGAACCTCTTCGCCGGCTTCTGCAAGCTCCAGTGCATCTGCAAGAGGGGCGTATTTCACACCGTTAATGGATGCCTCCGCATCCATCGGTGCTGCTACTACGCTGACTTCACCTTTTTTACTGCTATCCGGCTGTCCCGGGTCGGCGCCATCAGCGTAGCCGCCGAATTCGATAAAGAAACCTTTTGTGTCGGAAAAATTATCATTATAGTTTCCTTCAAAAACATCATTTAAACCTTTTGATATCAAAACCATTACACAAGATTCTTTGTTTTGGATATCTGAAATTGTGGTATCATAAAGCGTTTGATTTATATAAGCTGCACCGTTCGGTTCACCATTCGCCCATAGTTCGTTTGCTATTTCAGTTCCTGATTCTGGACCACAAGCCCAATAAAATGCTCCTTTATCTGTTGTTACTATTTTTAGACTACCGCTTTTCCTATTAATTTCACTTTCATTACCATTTATTCTTGCTCCATTGCTTTTTAATAACACTGTTCCACCAGTCCAGATACGATTATTAGACAGTGATCTTAAATACGTTATCTCATCAACTGAAGTAAATGTTGAAAGGTAACCTTGTTGTCCAGCGATTTTTAATGTACGTGCAAAATTAAATGCATCACTCCAGCTTTTCATTTGTTCAATATAGAGATAATAATGGCCGTTTTTATTCCACTGGGTTAATTTTATATTCGCACTGTTAAATTGATCCAGACCCTGATTTTCATTTCCATTAATTGAAATATAAACGTTCATATTATCTACATAATCAAATACCATAGAATGTATTTTTTCCTGTAGTTCTTGAGCTGAAAGTCCATTTATAAAAATCCATGTAGCAGATTTCTTATATTCATCTGTTGCAAAAGCATCCACAATAAGACTATCCGGTAATTTACCATTAGATAATGTAATTGTCATCATAGAAATTTTATCGCCATTTGTATTAACCTTCGCATTTGTATACTGGAACTTTTTATGTGTCTCATCTGTCCAAACCGGTGTTCCTAATTTTATAGTATACTTACCCTGTACATTCGCATATTCCACCGCACTTGTAAATGAATAATCCATTTCTACAATTACATTTCTAGTGAAATAAACTGCTTCCTGTGATGTAGTTTTTACTTCAGGAGATTTCTCTTCCATGCTATTTGTGTTATCCTCATCTGCAGGATCCACACTCTGTTTTTCATCCGTCAGCTCAAGTGTGGCAGTCTGTGCATTATCCGTATCCTCATTGGAAGCCGTTGTTTCTTCCGTTTTTGAAGTTTGGGTATCTTCTGCTTTTGCAGACTTTCCAAGACGATCAAGGACATAGGTTACTTCATATTCTCCTAAAGTATAAATATCAAAATCTCCAGGATCAGATACCTTTACTTCATAAAGGTCTTTATCATAAATAATGCCTTCGGTCAGATCATACTCTTCCTGTCCCAACTCCAGGTAGAGATCCGGTGCTTCATACAAAGCGTTTTCTTCCACGGCTGCCTTCACGGTAACCGTTCTCTGAAAGGTGATGACCTGGTTATCCTGTGTGTCATCCTGTCCATTTTCCTGTGTCCCTTCTGTTGTCACAGGCGTAAGGGAATAGGTCACTTCGTAGGAGCCGATCTTGTTAATATCGAAACCACCAAGTTCTACTACTTCCAGTGTATATTTTACATCATCATAGAGAATGTCATCTGTCAGGTCGTAGTCTTCTTCTCCCTGTGTCAGCATCAGTTCCCGTGCTACATACACAGGTTCTTCGTCCTCAGAAGCCGCTACTACATGAACCGTTCTTGTAAAGGTGATGACCTGATTTTCCTGCGTATCAACGGTATTGGTGTCATCCCCTTTTGTTACATCAACGGCTTCCGCACCCACGGGCTCTGACTGATAGCTCATATCTACACCCGTTCTCGGCCTGGATACACCCAGTACACCGGTGTCTCCGGTATTCTCTTCACTCTGTGCTGCATCCTCTCCGTTGACCGCATCTGCAGTATCTTCTGCATTGCTGCTGTCAGAATTCGTATCTCCCTGTCCGGCATCCGTGCTGTCTCCTGCATTGCTGCTGTCAGAGTTCGTATCTCCCTGTCCGGCATCCATGCTGTCTTCTGCATTGCTGCTGTCAGAACCCGTATCTCCCTGTCCGGCATCCGCACTGTCTCCTCCATTGCTGCTGTCAGAACTGTCGGATCCGTTATCAGAACCCGCATTATCAGAGTTATCGCCGGTCTGGGTGTTATCCCCTCCCTGATTGTCTCCACTGTTCTGGTCTTTGTTTTCATTATCCGAATTGGAAGCATCCCCCGAATCTCCCGGCTCCAACGTTCCATCATCCTTGGAAGTCAGGGAATAGGTTACCTCATAGTCTCCCACGGTATTGACATCAAATCCGCCATCATTCACTACAGCCAGTTCATACATGCTGCTGTCATAGGTAATGTCTTTCATCAGATCATAGTCTGTGGCTCCCTGCGTGATGGTAAGCTCCGGTGCATCATACAGTGCACTTTCCCCATTACTTCCTTCTAAAGCATCCACAAGATTGATGGATCCGATTACCAGCACTGCCGACAGGATTCCGGCAAGCCATCGTTTCGTCTTTCCTTTACGCTTCTTCATACGTTCTCTCCTTTTGCATCGTATTCATTAAAATCTATGTAAAATCAACAGGTACCTTTGCGTACCTGAAAATGTTCCGTCAGTTCTTTTAAGATCTGTGCCTGGTTTGCCAGTTCCGGGGATGCGGCTGCATTCTGCTCGGATACGGCAGAACTGTTCAGTTCCTCCCTGAGGGGTCTTGATCCATTGTTTTCCTTTTTCATCGGTTTCTCCTTCTTATCCTTATTTATTCTTCCAGGAAGTTCCTTTTTCCGTTTTCCTCAAGGAAGGTGAGAAGCTTCCCATAGCTGAGAGGCGGTGCGATGAGATACCCCTGCAGGTAATCACATCCCCAGGATGCCAGGGTTCTCGCCTGGTCCAGTGTCTCAATTCCTTCTGCCGTGACCTGGATGTTATGACGGTGTGCAATACGGATTATCTCTTCGACCAGATCCTCTGCCATCCTGCTTCTCTCCGTTCCCCAGACCAGTTCCTTATCGAGCTTCAGGGTCTGGAACGGGATTTGGGACAGCCGAAGCAGGTTGCTCTCCCCTTTGCCGAAGTCATCGAACGCCAGCCGGATCCCCTGGCTGCTCAGCTGTTCCACCATGCAGCTGAAATTCTCTGCATTCCTGACCTTGCACATCTCGGTGATCTCCATGCAGACCTCACTTCTTGATACTTCATACTTTCTGAGTATCTGCATGATGTTAGGTACGGTCTCCGGAACCTCACAGACCTCCGGGGATAAGTTGATGTTGATCCTCTTAAGTCCGTAGGCTCTCAGCTCCGGGATCCTTCTGCAGGCTTCCCGGAACACCCATCTGTCGATCTCAGCGATCCATCCTTCTTCTTCCGCTTTTGCTGCAAGCTGATCCATGTTGTAGTAATTGCCGTTTTCATCCTTCAGACGGAACAGGGCTTCCGCTCCCCAGATCCTCTTTTTCTCCACGTTGTAAAATGGCTGGAAAAAGCACTCCTTTTCCCCATGGAATGCCTTTTCGCCGATACAGCCATCCTCCTTCAACAGTTCCATGCCGTTCTCCTTATTTCTCATGTTGGTATTTTTCTTTTGTACGAAAGCTCCGGGCAGATTCCCGAATGGTCACTTTACCGATGACAGCCGGAACTGTGCGAGAACCTTCCCGGTAATCTCCCGCCTGCGGAATGCTCCAAGCTCTCTGCTGTCTTCTGACCTCGGGCGGTTATCCCCCAGACAGAAGTAGCATCCTTCCGGTACGGTATAGGGCAAGGTGATCCAGTCATCCCTGTCCTGTTCCCCGAACAGGATTTCCGTTTCCGCTGCCCGTTCCCCATTTCTGGTCAGGTGTCCCAGGTCATCCAGATCGATCACATCTCCCGGCTTGCCTGCAATGCGCTTTACAATGTCCCGTTCCAGATCCTGCCTGTGGATGACCACCACATCTCCATAATCCGGCTCCCGAAAGAGCCGTCTCTGGTACAGAAACAGATCTCCATCCCGGTAAGCGGGGCGCATGGATCTGCCGTGTACCATGCCGATGCCAAACATCCAGTAGAGCAGTACAAGTACCACGCCCAGGTGTGCACCGATGATCAGAAGCTCCATCCTGCGCTGTTTTCGTTTCTGCAGTTTCCGTTTCTTAAACTCCAGTTCAAATTCCAGCTCAGTCATGCGGTACTCCTGCACTTTCCAAAGAGTCTGTCTGCACCCCGTTTTCCGGGTCAAAGTCCAGTATCACATTGATGATCTGCCGGAAGTCCTGTAACTTCCTCCGCAGCTGCTCTGCCCGATTGTTTACCCCTTCCGCTTCCTCTTCTGCCTGCGCAAGGATTTCTGCTTTCTCTGCCTCCAGCCCCTCCTGGAACTCTTTCTTTATCTGCTCCAGCTCCGCTTCTTTCTGCGACTCCATTTTTAACAGGGCAGCTTCCCGTTCCTTCATCTGCTGTTCCCGCAGATGGTAAGCGGAAAGCTCGGTTTCCCGTTCAATGGCATTTTCCGAAATCCTGCTCAGCTTTTCTGCCAGCTCCTCATATTTCTTCTGCATGGTATTCTGCTGTTCCATCATCCGCTGGTTTTCCGATTCCAGGGAGTCCACCTTCATCAGAAGCTCTGCCATCTGCGTGGTCAGTGCTTCCTTTTCTTTCACCAGTCTCTGGTTCTTCTGGAGCAGGACACGGTGTTCTTCCTTCTTCTCTGTCTCCATCGACCGGATGAGCGTCTGCAGCAGTTCGCAGGTAGCTTCCTTGTCATAACCACGGAATGCTGTTTTCATCGAATCCAGCTGATCCATCAGGGTCTTTTCATTCACGGTCTCCACTGCTTCTTCCCCTGCCTGTACTCTGGCAGTCTTTTTGGTTTCCTCACTCATTCTGGTTTCCTTTCCGGTTTATCCTTAAGTATCTATTTTCATTCCTTACAGACAGCGTTCTGTCCTTTTGATAATGTTTCCATTCCTTGCATCCAGGATGATATCGTAAGAAGTCAGGTCGGCATACGCTTTCAGAAGGTACACCGGAATTCCTTCTTCATAGGAAAAAGCAGGAAAAACCCATAAATGGATCTTTTCTACCCGGGGTAACTCTCTGCCGGCAATCTGCATTGCCGCTTCTCTGCTGATCCTGTTCAGATGTTCCTTTCCTTCCATACGCATCATCACGTCTTTCGTTTTGTACTGAATTTCGTTACAAAATGTTTGCCCCCCCCGAAAAAATCCGGGAAGGGGAACATTTTAAAGGAGAATTCTGTTACACAATTCTTTTACACACATTATTCATAACGGAGAGCTGTTACTGTGGACTACCACTGAGCGAACGATCTGCTCCATGCAAAGACAAGCTGCCGAATATTGGGGACAAAATTGTATGTGGGCAATATTTCCGGGCAATACCACATAATCTGCATTATGTGGTAGAAGCAGACAGGGATTGTCTTATGCAAAACGCCTTAAAAATACGTTTTATACAGTGAACGTATTGTGAAAATAGATCCTTTACGGATTCTGTATCAGATCTGCACAATTTTCTGCGAAAAAAGTCGAATTATATCATTGACATACAAATTTATTTTTGGTATATATGAATCGCAGAGAGAAATTATAGTACTTTTGGACAATGTTTCCAGGTAAGGAAACATACCATTATGTATAGACACAGCTTTTGGATACGATTCCTACCACATAATGCAGATTATGTGGTATTTTTGTTTTTCTGCCCCGATTTTCTCACATCTGCTCTAATTCTTCTCTTATTCCGCTCTGATTCAGACCTGATCGGTAAGCTTATGTTACTAATCCCAGCACCTGCATCCGTCTTCCATGGTTCTTAACAGTGGTCATGGTATAGATCCTGGTCGTGTTGACATTGCTGTGTCCCAGTATATCCGCCAGGTAAAAAAGATCCTTCCATTTTTCCCAGAACACCCTGGCAAAAAGGTGGCGGAGATTATGGGGGAATACCTTATCCGGACAGATTCCGGCTGCGGCACCGATGGCTTTCATCTGCGACCAGATATTACTGCGGTCCAGTGGATTCCCGAAGCGGCTGACGAACACACTTCCCTTACAGATCCCTTTTTTTCTGCAGTATTTGAGCAGCTTCTCCCTCAGCTCTTTCACCAGATACACCTGTCTTTTCTTTCCCTTGCAGGAAACCTCTGTTTTCCCGCTTTTCACAGCGGCTACGGTGATATATTTCAATTCACTGATCCGGATCCCGGTCGCTCCGATGGTCTCCATGATGAGTGCGGTCTGCTCCCGTCCCATCCGGTAAGCCTTTTCGATCAGCTTTTTGTATTCTGCCCTACTCATTTCCTTTTCTGTGGAACGGAACATCTGCTTCTGTACCTTTACCGTCTTCACCCGGCTCTGCGTTTCTCCCATAAAGTCCAGAAATCCATTCAGGGCTACCAGCATGCTGTTTGCACTGCTCGTTTTGTAATGCTCCTGCAGCCATGCCTTGTAGGCGATCACTTTTTCCTTGGTAATGCTCCGGTTTTCTCCCATCCACTGCAGGAAGGTACGGATATCCCGCAGATATTTGTCAATGGTGGCGATGCTTTTTTCCCGATCCGCCAGATATCCCCTGTACTGCTTCAGTGTCTCTTCTCCGATTTCTGTCATTTTCACCAGTCTCCTTCCGTCCGGTTCTACCCGGGTCTTCCTGTCCACATTATGGTATACCGGATGGCGGATTCCTATCCTTTTCCCCACAAAAAAACCTGTCCACTCCTTTGAGTGCACAGGTTTTTCCTGTCTGCGTTCTGTCATGCTGTTTTATTCCGGGGAATGGAGTGGGAAGATCCTGCTCACTGTTCCGTCCAGGCATACCGCTTTCCCACGGAAGCTAAGTGGTACCGGGTGGCTGCTCCTGTTATTGACGGTCAGTGCATCCTTCGTTACCTTGATATCCAGGGTGCTTTTCCGGTAACAGATGCGGAATTTCACGCTTTCCCACGTTTCGGGAAGGCAGGGATCGATCCGCAGGGCATCTTCCTCGATCCGTACCCCGCAGAAGCCCTCTACCACACACTGCCAGATGCCGCCCATGCAGGCTGCATAGATTCCTGCCGGTGCATTCTCTCCATCGGAGCTCAGATCCACATCGCAGCACTGGCGGAACAGCTCATAGGCTTCCTGTGTCCTTCCCAAGGAAGCTGCCATCAGGGAATGGGTGGCAAAGCTGTAGGACGCTTCATGGAGCGTATGTTTTTCATAAAACTCATAGTTTTTCTCCCGTACCTGCCTGCGCTGTGTCCCACCGGCTTCTTCCGGAAGTTCCGGGAACAGCTGCAATAGCAGGACGAGGTCTGCCTGTTTATGCACCCGGAAGCTCTCAAGCTCCATAACGGTATGTTCCTTCCGTATTTCGGCGGCTGCGTTTTTTCCAAAGCTCTTGTAGTAGCTAAGATCCATCTCCTGCAGCTTCCCGTAACCGGCAAACTGGGGAAGGATGCCATCCTTTCCCACAGGCGGCAGATATATTCCTTCCGCCGCCCTGCGGATCTTTGGCAGCATCTCACAGATCTCCCAGCGGTTATTCAGCTCTTCCAGATATTCTGGATCCTCTTTTTCCAGTCTTTCTGCGATCTGCACCGCCAGGCGGAGGTTATTCCGTGCCATGTAGTTGGTATAGGTATTGTCCGTCAACCGCTGTTTGTACTCATCCGGTCCGATCACATCACGGATATGGCATACCCTGCCATCCTCGTCCCATTCCACACGGTCTGCCCAGAATACTGCAGTAGCCAGAATGATCTCATCGCCCCACTGCTTCATGAACTCTTCATCACCAGTAGCCTGATAATATTTCCATACGGCATGGCTGATATCTGCTGAGATATGCAGTTCCTTTTTCCCGGTATAGATGGCGGTTCTCTCCCCTGTCTGCGGATCTGCCATGCCTCTTTCCGGGGTGGTCTCCCCGTACTCCGGTCTGGCAGCCTCCCAGGGATACATGGCTCCCTTATATCCGTTTCGGTATGCCTTGGTCTTTGCTCCCTGTAAGCCCCTGCCACGGTAGATGAGCAGACGCTTTGCCTCCGCAGGTTCTGTCAGGAGGAAGAATGGGAGGATACACATCTCGGTATCCCAGAAGCAGTGTCCCTTAAAATCCTCCCCGGTCAGTCCCTTTGCCCCGATGCCTACGGTATCGTCTTCCCGGTCTGCCATGATATTCAGATGGTACAGGGCAAACCGTATGGCAAGCTGGTCATAATCATCCTCCCCACGGATCAGGATATCATTCCTGTTCCAGAATGTTTTCCACTCCTTCTGGCTGCGCTTTTTTAAGACGTCATATCCTGCTTCCAGATATTCCAGTGTCTTTTTCCTGCCTCTGCTGCAGGTGTCCCATGCCTTTTCCCTCTCGGCTCCGGGATCCCGGTCGGTAAATACGGTACAGATCTTGTCCACGACAAAGCTCTCCCCCGCAGGCACTTCCGCCTCCGCTATGATTACTGCGTACCGCTGGCCGATCAGCGGAGTTTTCTTTGGATGGATGGGACTGCCGTTTAAGGCAAAACGGTGTCCGCAGTACTGCAGCACATGGATCTTCGATTCCCCGGTCACCGTATGGTATTCCATCATCTTCTCCTTGTGCATCCGTGCTTCCACTTCGTGGAAGTGCTGTGTGCCGTTGTTGGTCATTCTCCCGTTGATCCCGCTGATGATCTTCACCTTCACATTCCGGTGATATGGCATGATCCGGACTCTGGATGCTATGACGTGTTTATCCGCCAGGGATACGAAACGCTCAAAGAAAAACTCTGCCTCCACACCGTTCCTGCCCTCCCAGCAGACATGGCGGGTAATGACCCCATCCTTTAAATTCAGCCTTCTGCTGTAAAGCACGGTCTTCCCCTGCACCATGCGGAATTCCTCATCATCCAGAAAAATGCGGATGTTGCAGAAGTCTGCCAGGTTTGGAAGCTCTGTCACTTCCTCTTCCCCGAACCGGTCATAGAGTCCTGCAAGGTACAGTCCCCTGGTTTCCGTACTGTATACCTCCTCCAGTGCTGCCCTCTGTCCAAGGTAGCCGTTTCCCTGGGCAAAGATGGCTTCGATCTTTTTCAGTTCCCTCCGGCTGAACCGGCTTTCCTCGATCACCCAGTTTTTGTCAGACTTCACACCTTTGTTATAACTTAAGTTTCCACTGCTCTCCATGATGTTTCCTCCCTGCCATTCCTTATTTCTGTATGCTTTCCAGTACCCGGATCAGTTCCCTGCGGGGCTTGCTCTCTATGAAGGACTCCACTCTCCTTAGCTGTCCGGTAATGATCTGCTCCCTGGTGGCCGGATTACGGATCACGCTATCCAGTACCTCTGCGATTTCGTCCGGCTTGCAGGTCGGCAGCAATACGCCGCTCCCGCCCAGCGTTTCCGGTACGGCTCCCGATTCATAGGCAACTACGGGAACGTGATAGAACATTGCCTCCACCAGCGCCATTCCGAAGCCTTCCTCTTCGCTCATGCAGACAAAGGCATCGGCAATGCGGTAATAGGCGATCATCTCGTTAAAGGCTACGTGACCGGTCATGATGATCTGGTTCTCCTTATGTCCCAGCTTTTTCCGGTATTCCTCCAGATAGGTATAGTATTCCGGTACTTCGCTTATGCTTCCGACGAGGAAGAGTCTGGCATCCGGATCCTTGGTACGGCAATAGACATCGTACAGCTCCATCAGCCGTTCGATCCTCTTATGCGGGATCATCTGTCTGAATTTTCCATTGTCGTAAATGTATGCCACTTTTCTTTTTTCTCCTTCTGTTTTCCGTAGTTCTCCTGCTGTCTTTTGTAGTTCTCTTTCTGTTTTTGTGTTTCTCTTTCTGTCTTTTCCAGGATTCTCTTCGATTCTCTTTCCGAAGAAATGTTCCTTTTACCATTCACCTAAAACGTTTTAGATAAATGGTAAAAAAATATCCTTTTGGCATTTTATGCATTTGTTCTGTCCATCACACTGTCTCTTCCTGCAATCCGGTACGGAATAAAGCTTTTCTCCGTATCCTTCTTCTGGCGCATTCGTTCATGGAGCAGTTTTGCTGCTGCATACCCACAGTCCAGGGGATCCCACTCTACCGTGGTCAGTGCCGGTTCCATATATACTCCGATGCTGCTGTCTCCGAATCCGGTCAGGGAAAAATCCTCCGGAATCCGGTATCCTGCCTCCCGGATGGCTCTCTTTATCCCAAATGCTATATAATCACTAAAGCAGAGGACAGCCGTATGATGTCCGGTTCCGTAATGGGAAAGGTATTCTTTCATCTTCCGGTATGCCTGCTGTTCCTCCCCGGTGATCGTTGCATCCTCCCCGGCTTCTCCCTGTCCCCAGTCCAGGATATCTTCTTCCTGCAGGGATAGGTTTTCCTGTCCCATTGCGGAAAGCACTCCGATCATGCGGTCAGCCTGTTCCATGCTTCCCTCAGATCCGGCTGCCACAAGGATCTTTCTGTGCCCGTTCTTTAAAAGGTATCTCGTCATGTCTGCCGCTGCGGCGGCATTGTCCATGCCAATGCGCTGTTCCGGAGCCAGACACTCGCTATGCATTGCCACAAAGGGAACGGAAATCTCCATCAGTTCCTGCAGCCTCTGATCCTCTGTTATCATGTCACTAATCAGGATCCCTTCCACTGCATGGCTCTCACAGAACTGCCGGTAGGTCATTTCTTCCGGATCATGGGCATATACCGCAACCTCAAGTCCGTGGCTGCTGCAGTAGCCATACACCCCCTGGATCATGCGGAAGGTGATGTTGTCCTTCCGCTCCCGTTTCAGCAGATCCGGAATGATCAGGGCGATCCGGTTGCTCTTTTTACTGGCAAGGTTACGTCCGTTGACATTCGGCTGATACCCCAGTCTGCGTGCCGTTTCCTGTATTTTTTGTCTTGTTTTTACGGATATATCCGTATACCCGGTCAGGGCGTGGGACACGGTCGCAACACTGACTCCCGCTTCCCTTGCGACGTCACGTATGGTTACTGCCATAAGCTCTCCTCGGTTATTTTTTTCTTCTGGATGATACGGTGCCTTCCACTCTTTTGGAATCCAGAAAGCTGTTCATCTGCGCCAGCAGACCGATCATTCCATCCATCTCCTGTTCGGAGAAATTCTTCGTCATGCCTTTCACGTTGCTGCGGATCCGGTTCCGGTAATAGACCACGGCCTCCATCCCCTTATCCGTAAGAATGAGCCATTGGGATCTGGCATCGTTCGGGTTCGTCATCTTGGTGATATATCCTCTCCGGATGAGGCTGCTAGATGCATGGTGTGCCGTCTGTCTCCCGACACGCAGGTAATCACCGACCTGGGTGATGGTCCTTGGGTGGCTCCCTTTTCCTACGGCGGACAAAAACCGCATATCCGAGCTGTTTAAGTCTGCATACCGGTCATTGGCCGCAATACGGTCTTCCATCTCGATAAAGTTATAAAATAAATCTGTTAACTGGTCATTGATAATCTTTGTACACAACTACTTCTCCTGTCTGTCTTAACGGACCTTCTCAGCATCCCACTCCATTACGGATCCGGTCGCTGCATCAATCGTGAATTCGTATTCCGTTCCACCGTAGATGATCTTTCCTTCATATTCCGGGTGTCCGTCTTCATAATCAAGCTTCCATTCGTAGAGATTCTTGTCTGTTGCACCGCTTACACGGTCAAGGGCTGTTTTCTTTGCATCTGCCTCACTGACCGTAACGTTCCTGCTGTCTGCTCCCATCGTTTTTTCTTCATATGCGGAGCTGATGATCTCTCCGGTGTCTGTCGCAATCTCATAGTCATACTTGGCACCGCCTGCATACCATTCAATGTCATATACCTGACGTCCGTCTTCATAATCAAGCTTTGACTTGGTAATCGTTGCATCCGCTGCCTTCACTCCGGCATGCTCCAGTGCGATCTTCTGTGCTGCTGCTTCATCCACGGTTCCGGTACCTGTTGCATTCTGTGCCGGAGCAGGGGCAGCGGGGTCTGCCGTCTCCGTCTGTGTCCCGGAAGCCTGCGCATTCTGTTCTTGGCTGCTCATTTCCATGACAGCTCCTGTCTCTGCATTGATCGTGTAGGCGTAGGCATACTCTCCGGAAGTAAATTCCACCTTATAGCAGGCCACTCCCGCCACCTCACTTAAGGTCGTGGCTGAAATGTCTGCATCTGCCGCTTCAATATCCGCTGCTTTTAACGCCGCTTCCTGTGCCTCCTCCATAGGGATCATCTGTGTCTGCTCCTTCGTCTGCTCCTGGCTGCTTTGCTGCGGAATACTGGCTGCCGCATTATCTCTGCATCCGGTCAGGGTCATTGCAAGTGCAAATGCCGCTCCGGTAAAAATCCATTTCTTTCTCATACTCTTTCTTATCCTTCCTATCAGATTGGAATGAGTAAAGTGTAGCCGATATCCTGCCAGATTACAAGTGAAATTTTTGTGTACAGGGTATATTTGTAAAAATCTAACAAATATAGTAACACTTGCAATACCGTAAATTGCGCCGCCCATGCCTCTTTTTACAGATTCCCTGATTGTCTCCATTTTGTATAACAAAAGGCAGCCCACTATGGACTACCCTGATAAAAATAAAAAGCAGCAAATCATTTGCTATGTGTAGTGATATTCTATGGAATCAGTACTGTGTATTCATTTATAGAAGCGGATTCCTATCAAAATATATACCAAGATTACTGTTTCTCTCCAGTGAATGTCTTTCTTCTTTAATGTACCTCCAGGACATAACATATCGAATGTGTTCGACATTCAGTTTCATAAACCGACTGCGGACAATTTCTGCTGGACGTTCCTCTGCACCAATGCGAATCAATGGTCGCTTCTTGCAAACTGTTTCAACGATCAACTCCAGAATGTTATCCAACATTTCGGAATCGTAAGGGTAATCCTTCTTCAACAAATCAATACTGAGCTGATCCGAGAAATAATCAAAGTATTCTTGATACCGGTCATTCTCGT
>OGEQ01001386.1_pt1 | contig 20014 bp, 14 predicted proteins | sample 1570731 | NCBI WGS metagenome assembly OGEQ01 (sample SAMEA2582132, study PRJEB24529) | metagenome | biome: Human gut stool | place: China | collected 2011
GCTTTCATCACCTCTTCCAGATCGCTGACTTTGCGCATCGGCTGGTCATTAGCTTTTAGGATAATGAAACCTTTACGAACTCCTGCATCTGACATCTTACCGGAAGAAACCCCTGTCACTTGCAAACCGTAACCCAGATTCAATTGTTTCTTCAAATCATCCGGCAATTCTTTGAAAGCAGCTCCCAAGATTTCCATGCCTGCATCTTTCACGATTTTGGTAGTACCTTGTTCGTTCTTCAACGTTACTTCAACGGTCTTTTCCTTCTTATCGCGCATCAGTTTCACTTTCACCTTATCACCCGGACGATGTTTCGCAAGAGCTTCCTGCAAGTCGGCCATATTGGATACTTTCTTATTATCCACACCGATAATTACGTCATCGACTTTGATATCAGCTCCTGCAGCAGAACCATTCTCTACGATTTCAGAAACCCATACTCCTTCTACAACACCCAGTTCTTTAGCTTTATCTGCCAGTGTCTTACCGGATTTATCAATCGGTTGACGGTCGTCCATCAAACTGCTACCGATAGAACCACCACGAATACCGAGCAATGCACGTTGTACTGTTCCGTATTGTTTCAGGTCGGCAATTACCTTCGTCATAATGCTGGTCGGAATAGCGAAACCATATCCTGCATAAGCACCAGTCGGAGAAGAAAGCACCGAATTGATACCTACCAGCTCACCTTTGGCATTTACCAGCGCACCGCCACTATTCCCCTGATTGATAGCAGCATCCGTTTGAATGAATGATTCTATACCACCATTATATACACCCAGAGAACGGGCTTTCGCACTTACGATACCGGCAGTTACAGTAGAGTTCAGATTGAACGGATTACCTACCGCCAATACCCACTCTCCTACTTTCAACGCTTCGGAGTCTCCTACCGGAATAGTCGGGAAATCATCACCTTCTATTTTTACCAATGCAAGGTCGGTGCTGGGGTCAGTACCAATCACGCGTCCTTTAAACTCACGGTTATCATTCAGTTTCACACTGATTTCATCCGCACCTTCAATCACGTGATTATTCGTTACGATATATCCATCTTTCGAGATGATTACTCCCGAACCAAAACCTACACGAGGTTGAGACTGTACCTGACGCTGCTGTCCGCGTCCATCACCAAAAAAGAAATCGAAGATATCCGGCGCTTGCTGAACAGTTCTTGTTTTAGCTTCTTGAGTAGACCTTATATGTACGACAGCATGAAGCGAATTCTCCGCAGCCTGAGTCAGGTCAACAGGTTGAGCGTTCACAGCGTCAAAAGCAGCCAATTTGACATTGGGATTCTGCTTGAACATCTCATTAAAAGATGTCTCTGTAGCAGCCTCGTTAGATTGCAACAATTTGTAAGTTGTCAATCCTGCAACTCCTGAGCTAAGAAGAACGATAGCTCCTACTCCCAGAATGTTCTTTGTTGTCTGTTTCATGATTTATAATTCTTTAAAATGTTAATATTCGACATTGTTTTAACTTTTACGACGTTAAAATAATAACAAATATCGTTCACTTATTCTACTTGTCACTCTTTTTTGTCCACTTTTAACAGAGAATATTTGGAGCTTAACAGCGGTTAACGACAGCACCTGACAAATTTACATTCGTTGTATGTCAGATGGCTTTAACACTCTGACATTCATTCAGTAAAGTCAGATTTTCATGACACCGATTCCGGGCAAATCATTTAAGGTGATCTTTCCTTTCACTACTTCTACCCCTTTAAAGCGATCATTAGAAATAAGCAAGTTACCATCCAGGTCGGCAAAATCGACTAATGGCGAGAACTGTGAAGCTGCTGAAATAGCACACGAGGTCTCTGTCATACAACCCACCATCACACGCATACCGAGCGCATGAGCCAGTGTTACCATCTTCCATGCTTCACGCATACCGGTACATTTCATCAGCTTAATATTAATTCCCGTGAAAGCGTCTTTCAAAGCGGCTACATCTCCCAAACGCTGCAACGATTCATCTGCAAATATCGGTAGCGGGCTCTGTTGCGTTATCCAGGCAATATCCTCTAGCTTCTCCTTAGGCATGGGCTGTTCTATCATCACAACGCCTTTTTCTTTCAGCCAATGAATCATATCGAGCGCGTATTGGCGGTCTGCCCATCCTTGATTGGCATCTATCGCTATCGGAAGGTCTGTTACCGAGCGGATGGTTTCAATCATCTCCTTATCATTGTCCCGTCCCAGTTTCACCTTTAATATATTAAACTGATCGGCACACTCTTTTGTTTTCGCCCGCACTACATCCGGCGCATCGATGCCTATCGTAAAGGTAGTGGAAGGTGTCTTTTCTTTGTTCAATCCCCATATCTTATACCAGGGAGCGCCTAATAGTTTCCCTACCAGATCATGAAGGGCGATATCTACCGCAGCTTTCGCTGCCGTATCCTTTGGCGAGAGGCTGTCAACGTATGACAAAATGTCATCTAGCTGAAAAGGATCACTAAACTGTTCCAGATTCACTTTCCCAAGGAAATTCATCACAGACTCTACTGTTTCTCCCAAATAAGGAGGCATAGAGGCTTCTCCATATCCCGTCACGCCTTCATATTCTATTTCTACCTGCACATCGGGAGTTGTTGTACGCGAATAAGTGGCAACTGTAAACACGTGCCTCAACTTCAATTCATAAGGGAAAAAAGTCATTTTCATCTTCCCTCCCAAACCGAGCTTATTTATATGAATGGTAGAAAGCAACGATTCTCCGGCTAGTGCCTGACGGGCTACTAACCCCGAACCGAAAGCAGCCAAAGCTGCCGTTTTCAAAAAATCTCTCCTGTTCTGCATTCTTTTATTGATAAAAGGGGTTCTTATTTGTGGTATTCATTCCTTTCTCCTTATTTATATAAGGTAAAAAACGGACAGCAAAAAGTAAACGCTTCGTGTTGAATTCATCATAGTTTTGATCCGCAGGATTCATGCTGCTGACGTGCACATCTCCCAATGCGTGGATAAACTGCTTGTTTCCGAGGTAAATGCCGACGTGAGAAATACCTTCTTTACGTTCCGCAGTCGCTTTCCGGCCGAAAAACACCAGATCTCCCCGTTTGACATTAGAGAAGTCAGGAGCAATATCGATATGTTCGCCCACATAGGCCTGTTGAGAGGCATCTCTCGGGATAATAATGTCATGCATAAAAAGTACGGTCCGTACCAGTCCGCTACAATCCACTCCCTTGGAAGAGGTTCCTGCCCATAGATAAGGAATTCCCATCATCGAGTAAGCTGTTTCAATGATACTTTCAACATCTTGTTTCAGTGAAGCTCGCCATTCCGCTTCCGGTTGGGAAATGGATTTCGAAAGATATGCTTTCCGTCCATCGGGATAAGACACTTGATAGAAATGTCCTTTGCTCCCCTCCCACTTCAAACGATTGCCCGCAACAACATCGGATACGGGTTGGGAACTCTCATCCGGTTTTTCATACGCAAATCCGTAGTGCGAGGTAACCACTATCTTTTCTGCCCGGTTCCATTCATCATACCGTTCTTTCGACATGGGGGTAATTACCATCCGGTGCACCCATCCGGTATAATCATCCGGTGTTTGTATCTCGTACCAGCCGTTATACTGAAGCACCTTGACCGGCATTCCCAACAATGCCTGCGTACTCATGCCGGAAGTAAATTTGCCTTCCTCGCGCAAATTGCAAACTGAAATATGTACTACCCCATAAGCCGAATCGGCAGGCATGGGACGTATTTCCTGTGCTTTCAGGCTAGCTGCCATCATCGCCAGGAAACAATAGAAAAGGAGGATATTCTTCTTCATTAAAATCCATTTTAATGATAGCAAAGTTAGAAATTATTTCTATTTGTGATACTTTCTTTGGCTAAAACAAAATAAATGACGTATTTTTGCAGTCTAAAGCAGTTGGCCGGTCTGTCGCGTGCACGTTTCGTGCAGGAGGAAAGTCCGGGCAACACAGAGCATCCTACTTCCTAACAGAAAGCTGTCCGTGAGGGTAGAGTAACGTAGAAGAAAATAACCGCCATTCCTTTCGGGGAGAGGTAAGGGTGAGAAGGTGGAGTAAGAGCCCACCAGCCGCATGGTGACATGTCGGGCTGTACGTCTTAGGAGTTGTAAGGTCATGTAAACCGGCGTTATGAGAGTTGCTCGCTCCATGTCGGAGGGTAGACCGCTAAAGTGTCGTGGTGACACGCCACTCAGATAAATGACAGGCACCTGATATAATTAAAGATTAATAATCGGAAATTATATGGGTACAGAACTCGGCTTATAGGCTGACTGCTTTTTCTTTTAATTATCCATTTAATTACAAATGACTAATGGATGAGGATCGACTGTTCAAGCAAGTCTGTTGTAATCAGTAATTAGTTGCTTGCAATTAGTAATTAGCGAAGAACTATGAAGAAGAAAATCACCGATATATGGAAGTTTCTTACGTATGACATCTGGCGCATTACGGAAGACGAAGTGACCCGGACCAAGTTCTCACTCTACAATATTATAAAGACCGTCTATCTTTGTATCAATCGGTTTACCAAAGACCGGATGGCCAATAAAGCTTCTGCACTTACTTATAGCACATTGCTTGCCATTGTACCGATACTTGCCATCCTGTTTGCCGTAGCGCGTGGTTTCGGGTTCGACAACCTGATGGAACATCAGTTCCGCAACGGTTTTGGAGGAAATACAGAAACAACGGAGGCCATTCTCTCATTTGTCAATTCCTATCTTTCACAGACCAAAGGAGGTATTTTCATTGGAGTTGGTTTGGTAATGTTGTTATGGACGGTTATCAATCTGGTCAGTAATATTGAAATCACCTTCAACCGTATCTGGGAAGTGAAAAAAGCACGATCCATGTATCGCAAGATTACGGACTATTTCTCCATGTTCCTGCTGATGCCGATTCTGATCGTGGTATCCGGAGGACTTTCTCTGTTTATGAGCACCATTCTCAAGCAGATGGATGATTTCGTCCTGCTCGCTCCTGTTATGAAATTCATGATACGGCTTATTCCTTTTGTCCTGACATGGCTGATGTTCACCGGGCTGTACATCTTCATGCCGAACACGAAAGTGAAATTCAAACACGCTCTCATTGCAGGTATTCTGGCAGGGTCTGCTTATCAGGCTTTTCAGTTCCTGTACATCAACAGCCAGTTGTGGGTGTCAAAGTACAATGCCATTTATGGTAGTTTTGCCGCACTTCCCTTATTTCTGCTTTGGTTGCAGATATCCTGGACAATCTGTTTGTTTGGAGCCGAACTGACGTATGCCGGACAGAATATCCGCAGCTTTAGCTTTGACCAGGACACCCGGAACATCAGCAGACGATACCGGGATTTTATATCCATCCTGATTATGTCACTCATAGCCAAACGATTCGAAAAGAACGAACCGCCCTATACGGCTGCAGAAATATCGGAGGAGCATCAGATCCCCATCCGACTGACAAATCAGGTACTTTATCAGTTACAGGAAATAGAATTGATTCACGAGGTTGTTACCGACGAAAAAAGCGAAGAAATCGGTTACCAGCCTTCAATGGATATCAATCAACTGAATGTTGCTGTCCTGCTGGACCGTTTGGACACATACGGCTCCGAGAATTTCAAAATAGACAAAGACGAAGAATTCAACGACGAATGGAAGGTGCTGACCGAATCCAGAGAAGAATACTATAAAAAAGCAAGTAAAGTATTACTGAAGGATTTGTAGGAAAGTCAAACCTTAAATCGCGAAAATGAACTTAACACAATATTAGAAAAAATGAAAAAGCTACTGCTAAGTGCATTTGTCATCTGTCTAGCAGGGACAAGCATTGCACAAGAATCTCCTTTATGGATGCGCCACTGCGCTCTTTCTCCAGACGGAACCACCATTGCATTTACCTACAAAGGAGACATCTACACGGTACCGTCAACCGGCGGACGTGCCACACAAATCACCACCAATCCGGCTTTTGATACGGAACCGGTATGGAGTCCCGACAGTAAACAAATTGCCTTTGCATCGGATCGCATGGGAAGTCTCGACGTTTTCGTCGTATCCAGTGAAGGAGGAGCACCCCAGCGACTGACCACTCATTCAGGCAGTGAGAAACCTGTTGCCTACAAAGACAACAAACACATTTTATTCACAGCCAACATTGCTCCCTCTGCCGAAGATGCCGGGTTTCCTTCCGGCCAGTTCCAGCAAGTGTACGAGGTAGCCGTGACGGGAGGACGCCCCGTAATGTTCTCGTCCATGCCGATGGAATGTATTTCTATAAATAAAGAAGGAACAATTCTTTATCAGGACAAGAAAGGATACGAAGACTATTGGCGCAAGCATCAGGTATCCCCTATTGCCCGTGACATCTGGACATACACTCCCGGGAAAAAACCTGTTTATCAAAAACAAACTACTTTCGGAGGTGAAGACCGCGAACCGGTATGGAGTCCTGATGGTAAATCATTCTATTATCTAAGTGAAGAGAAAGGTTCCTTCAATATATTCCAACGTACTCCCGGAACCACCACTTCCCAACAAATCACTTTCCATACAAAGCATCCCGTACGTTTTCTAAGCATTTCAACCACCGGCACACTCTGTTATGGTTATGACGGCGAGATTTATACACTTACTCCGGGCAAACAACCCCAAAAGGTAAATATAAGTATCCTGGCAGACAAGAATGACAAAGATATTATCCGCCAAATCAAATCCAACGGGGCTACCGACATCGCTGTATCTCCCAAAGGAAAAGAAGTCGCATTCATTATGCGCGGTGATGTTTACGTAACCTCCATTGACTACAAAACAACCAAACAAATCACCAACACACCCGATCAGGAACGTAACATCAGTTTCGCTCCCGACGGACGCACACTCGTCTATTCTTCAGAACGCGATGGATTGTGGCAGCTTTACACTTCCACCATCGTACGCAAAGAGGAGAAACAATTCACCTATGCCACAGAATTGAAAGAAGAACGTTTGACAAACTCCAAAGTCGCTTCTTTCCAACCACAATTCAGTCCTGACGGTAAAGAGGTTGCTTTCCTCGAGAACCGTACCGCTATCCGTGTCATCAATCTAAAAAGCAAGGCTGTGCGCACAGTGATGGATGCCAAATATCAATATTCTTATGCCGACGGTGACCAATGGTTCCAATGGAGCCCTGACAGCCAATGGATTCTATCAGACTTCATTGGCATAGGAGGCTGGAATAATAAAGACGTCGTTTTGCTGAAAGCCGACGGAAAAGGCGAAATGGTCAATCTTACCGAAAGCGGATACAGCGACAGCAACGCCAAATGGGTGTTGGGTGGAAAAGCAATGATATGGAACAGTGACCGTGCCGGATACCGTAGCCATGGTAGCTGGGGAAGTGAAGACGACACCTATATTATGTTTTTCGACGTCGATGCCTACAACCGCTTCCTGATGAGCAAAGAAGATATTGCCTTACTTGAAGAAGCGGAAAAGGCAGAGAAAGCAGAAAAAGAAAAAGCCAAGAAAGAAAAGGCAGAGAAGAAAGAAGACACTAAAGACAGTAAGAAGAAAACGAACCAGAATGAGAATGCGAAAAAAGACAGTACGGAAGTGAAACCTCTTACATTCGATTTGGAGAATCGTTTTGACCGCATCGTCCGTCTAACTGTAAATTCTTCCCGCCTGGGTGACGCTGTCATGAGTCCGAAGGGTGATATTCTTTATTACCTGGCAGCTTTTGAAGGAGACTACGACCTTTGGGAGCATAAACTGAAAGAAAATACGACTAAAATATTATTGAAAGGAGTTGGCGGCGGCTCACTCATACCGGATAAAGAAGGAAAGAATATCTTTATGTGCACAGGTGGCCGATTGAAAAAAATAGAGATTGCCGGTAGCAAAATTACACCGATAGAATTTGAAGCATTCTTCGATTACCGTCCTTATGATGAACGCGCATACATCTTCGACCACGTTTGCCAGCAAGTAAATGACAAATTCTATATTGCCGACTTGCATGGAGTGGACTGGAAAGGATATAAAAAAGCATACGAACGCTTCTTGCCCCACATCAGCAACAATTATGACTTCACGGAAATGTTGAGTGAATTGCTTGGCGAATTGAATGGTTCCCATACCGGAGCCCGGTTTGCAGCAGGAGGCAGCGCAATGCCTACCGCTACTCTGGGAGTCTTTTACGATGAGTCATACGACGGTGCCGGGTTAAAGATCAAGGAAATCATGAAGCAAAGTCCTTTCACCCAGAAAAAGACAGAAGTGAAGGCAGGTTGCATCATTGAAAAAGTAGACGGCACAGCGATTGAAGCCGGTGCTGATTACTTCCCGTTATTTGAAGGCAAAGTCGGACGCAAAGTAGTACTTACCGTATACGATCCTTCTACTAAAAAACGTTTTGAAGAAACAGTAAAAGCAATCAGCTATGGAACCCAAAGCGACCTGCTTTACAAACGTTGGGTAGAGCGCTGCGCCAAGAAAGTGGAAGAGCTTTCCGGCGGACGCATTGCTTATGTACATATTAAAGGTATGGACAGCCCCAGCTTCCGCAAGATCTATTCCGAACTACTCGGCCGTTATCGTAATAAAGAAGCCGTAGTGGTAGATACCCGCCATAATGGTGGCGGATGGCTGCACGATGATGTAGTCACCTTACTTAGTGGAAAGGAATATCAACGTTTCGTGCCACGCGGACAATATATCGGCAGCGATCCATTCAACAAATGGCTGAAAGCCTCATGCATGCTAACTTGTGAAGACAATTACAGCAATGCTCATGGCACTCCTTACGTATATAAGACTCTAGGTATTGGTAAACTGGTAGGCGCCCCGGTGGCAGGCACAATGACCGCCGTGTGGTGGGAACGCCAGATAGATCCGTCTATTGTATTCGGTATCCCGCAGGTGGGTTGCATGGATATGCAAGGCAACTATCTCGAAAATCAGACCTTGCAACCTGATATTCTAGTTTATAACGAACCGGCAGCCAGCCTGAAAGGAGAAGATGCACAACTGAAAGCAGCAGTAGACTACCTATTGAAAGATTTGTCAAAAAAGAAATAAATATAGCATTATTGATGCCGCCGGAAAAGCGGCATCAATAACACGCTAACTATCAACACCTTTAAAAAGCCATTTATTGGTTTTAAAGAAACAGGTCGTTCCTTTAAAAGGAAAGCATCGTTGGTTTAAAAGGAACGTCCCCTTCCTTTAAAACCAACGATGCTTTCTGTTATATGCTTATCCTAAAGGGTTAAGAATATAATTATTTTTCAATCAATAACGATTGTATGAAATCACCTTTTCTTTCGGCTTCCTTATCTTCTTACGTTTTTCCTTTGCCGGATAGCCAATGACAATATCCAGCAATAAACGTTTCGAAGCAGGAATACCGGCAAGCTGTTTCAGCTCTTTTTCATCGAACCAACCCAGAATACAAGAACCCAAACCTTCGGCTTCAGCTGCCAGAGAAATATGAGCAGCCGCTATTCCAATGTCGATCAACGGAAAATGCTTGCCTTTTACCTTTCCGCCAAGCAGGGAGGTTATATTAGCAGATTCTTCTACAACCAGAATATGCACGGGAGCATCTTTGGCAAACTTATTCATTCCCAAGCCAGCAGCAGCTTTCCCGGCTTTTTGAGCCAGTTCCTTATCTGTGATGACCACAAACCTCCAAGGTTGTGCGTTGCAGGCTGAAGGCGCCAAACGTGCAGCTTCAAGTACCCGTTCCAACTTTTCCGGCTCCACCGGACGTTCCTTATCATACGAACGGTCACTTTGACGAGCCTGCACCAATTGAAGAAAATCAGTATATGCCATTTCCAATCCTCCGGTCACTTATTTATATTTTCTTATTTATATTGAATCATCCGGCTGATATACTTGCCGATAATATCGAATTCGATATTTACCACACTGCCAATCTCAAATGTATGGAAGTTCGTATGCTCGTATGTATAAGGAATGATAGCCACCTGGAAAGTATCATCCGTCGGATTACATACCGTCAGACTAACACCGTTCACAGTCACCGAACCTTTATCCACGGTGATATATCCGCGTTTCGCCATCTCCTTGTCAAACGCATATCGGAATGTAAAATACCAGCTGCCTTCCGCATCCTTAATATCGATACAAGTAGCAGTCTGATCCACATGTCCCTGAACGATATGTCCGTCCAACCGACCGTTCATCATCATGCTACGTTCAACGTTCACCTTATCCCCCACTTTCAACAAACCGAGGTTAGAACGCTCCAACGTTTCTTTCATGGCAGTCACCGTATACGTATCATCCGTCAGAGTCACTACCGTCAGGCATACACCATTGTGAGAAATACTCTGGTCGATTTTCAACTCATTCACAAACGAACACTTAAATGTAAAGTGTATATTCTCCTGGTCTTTCACCAGTGCTACCAAGGTAGCATATTCTTCTACAATTCCGGAAAACATAATTTACGATTTTACGATTTGAAATACTCTTTTTATATAGGGTTCAAAGATACAAATAAGCCGGCAGGAAAGAAAATAAGAGCAAAAAAAAATGGGGCTTTTCACAAAGCTCCATTTTTCAGTTTTCAATAGGTATTAGTTTTTTTTTAAGGTAAAAAGATTGTTTTCAGGATAACGGTGCAAATATAGGCGGTTTTACCGATACTATCCAAATTATAAAACATGTCATATAACATCTTTTTGAAAATTCTTTGGATTTATTATCATTTGAAGCAAAATCTCCTGTAACTTGTCCGTTACAGGAGACAAATATAAGATAATTTTTTAAGGAGCCCTAATTTCTGTTTAAAAATCGGCAGAAAATTACTTTTCCGGGTAATTTTCATCGGTTTTTCCACGATGTTTTAACACTTTGGCATCAATGAAGAATACAATCTCCTCGGCAATGTTGGTAATATGATCTCCCGAACGTTCCAGTTTACGGAACACGCTGACTAAATCTACACAAGTATGTACAGCTTCCGGATGTTCGATAATATAGTCTGAAAGAATCCCTGTTGCATCCGCATTGATTTCATCTAGCAAATTATCCTTAGCAAACACTCCTGCCGCCAAATCATTACTCTCTTCATTCAAGGCACGTTTTGCCAGTTCCAGCATCGACAACACCTCTGCCTGCATCTCTGCCAGGCGAAGACGAGACAACAGCTCCGCATCCAATACCGGTTCTTTGCAACGAAGTACAAAACGGGCGATCCCTTCCGCAAAGTCACCCAAACGTTCCAGATTTGTGTTAATCTTCAACATAGCCAACACAAAACGAAGATCAATCGCCACCGGATTATACAATGCGATAATATCTTCCACATCACTATCTATCTTCAATTCAAAAGCATTCACCCTGCGCTCGCGAACCATCACTTGTTGAGCCAGCTCCTTGTCAAGGGTCAACACAGCCTCTCCGGCACGGTCAAGCTGGTTGTACACCAAGGTCCACATTTCATCAATTTCCTTCTTCAATAGGATGAGTTCCGATTCTATAAACTTTACCATAGTCTATTATATATAAATGATTAATATTCTATCAATTGGGTTCCAGATACCCGGATTACCCAAAACGTCCCGTTATGTAATTCTGGGTAGCCTCTTTCTCCGGATTGGTGAATATCTTTTTCGTCTGATCGAACTCCACCATTTCTCCCATATAGAAAAACGCCGTCTTATCACTGACACGGGCCGCCTGCTGCATATTATGCGTAACGATTACAATCGTATAATCCTTCTTCAGTTCATGAATCAACTCCTCCACTTTCGCCGTAGAAATAGGATCGAGCGCAGACGCAGGTTCATCCATCAGCAATACCGAAGGAGAGACAGCCATCGCACGGGCGATACAAAGACGCTGCTGCTGTCCGCCGGACAGTGCATAAGCCGATTCCTTCAACTTATCTTTCACCTCATCCCAAAGAGCCGCTCCTTTCAATGTTTCCTCCACACGCTGACGAATGAAAGCATTATCTTTTATTCCGTTCACACGAAGTCCGTAAGCCACATTCTCGAATATGCTTTTCGGGAAAGGATTGGGACGCTGGAACACCATTCCCACATTCTTGCGGAGTTCGTCCACTTGCACTCCTTTTCCATAGATGTCTTGTCCGTCAATGCGTATCTCGCCGGTCAGACGGGTGTCGGGAATCAAATCGTTCATGCGGTTCAGCAGGCGCAGGAAGGTAGACTTTCCACAGCCCGAGGGACCGATGAAGGCTATCACAGACTTCTCCTCAATTTCCATGCTGATGCCTTTCAGGGCATGGAAATCGCCATACCAGAAGTTCACGTCAAGGGTTTCTATCTTGTTCTTCATACCTATTGTATATGTTTTCAATTCGTCTTAATCTTCTTCTCAAAGTATTTCCGCAGGGCGTTCGCCAGCAAGTTCACCAGGAGGATAATGAGTATCAGCACCAGTGCCGTGCCGTAGGCGATGGGAAGCTGCGCTTCCATATCGGTGCCGCTAGTAGAGATGACGTAGAGGTGATAAGGAAGCGCCATGCACTGGTCGAAGATGCTTGCAGGCAACTGTGGCAGGAAGTAGGCGGCACAGGTGAAAAGGATGGGTGCCGTCTCGCCCGAAACACGCCCCAACGCCAGAATCAGTCCGGTGATGATATTGGGCATCCCCATCGGCAGAATGACATGCCAAATGGTCTGAAGCTTGGTAGCTCCCAACGCGCGGCTTCCCTCGCGCATGCTGTAGGGGATGGCTTTCAGCGCTTCTTCCGTGGTGCGGATAACCAAAGGCAGACTTAGCAGACCCAGCGTCAACGAACCTGCCAGGATGCTGTCTCCAAAATCCATATAGTTGACGAACAGCGCCATGCCAAACAGACCGAACACGATGGAAGGGATGCCGCTCAGATTATTCGTCATCATCCGTATGAAGCGTACCACCCAGCCTTTCGGCACATACTCATTCATATAAATGCCACTCATCACTCCCACCGGAAAAGCAAACAAGGCACTGCCCGCCATCAAGCAGAACGTACCTACAATGGCAGGAAGGATTCCACCGGCAGTCATACCGTTGGTAGGAGCCGTAGTGAGGAACTCCCAATTGATAACTCCTATACCTTTATATATAATGAAACCGAGGATAGCAAAAAGAATCCCCACCACACTCAAGCTCAACAGACGGAACAAGCCAAATGCCACGTTTTGCGAAAGATGCTTTCTATTGACCATATCTACCTTCTTTTATTTTCGTCTTGGCGAAACTGCTTCCACCGTGAAATTTATCAATAAACTGATGAAGAACAGCACGACACCCAGTAGGAACAATGCTTCGTAGTGAGGTCCGCCGGCAGGTGCCTCGCCCAGCTCCGCGGCAATCGTTGCCGGAATGGTGCGCAGCGGTTCCAGGATGGTATGGGGAATGACGGCGGCGTTGCCCGTCACCATCAGCACAGCCATCGTCTCGCCCACCGCACGGCCGATGCCCAACACCACTCCGGAGGTGATGCCCGAAATGGAGTAAGGAATCACTACCTTATATATAGTCTGCCATTGCGACGCTCCCAGTGCCAGACTGGCTTCACGCATAGCACGAGGGCAGTTTCTCATCGCATCTTCCGTCACCGTAATGATGGTGGGCAGCGCCATAATGGCAAGCACAATACTGCCCGCCAGCCCGCTCTCACCGACCGGCAAGTCGAAGACCTGCTGCAAAAAAGGTACAATGACAATCAAACCGAAAAAGCCGTAAACCACCGACGGTATGCCACTCAGCAACTCAATGATAGGTTTCAGCAGATTCCTTACCCGGGAATTGGCTACCTCCGACATATAGATTGCCACCGACAGACCAAACGGCAGTGCAAAAAGGATGGCAAACAGACTGACCCACAACGTCCCCGTAATGAGCGGCAAAAAGCCGAACTGCGCAGCAGGTGTTGCCGTGGGAAACCATTCAGCACCGGCAAAGACGTCCTTCACCGAGATGGTGTTGTCTTTCAGCAGATGCACCGAGTCCGGACGAACGACGAACTGCTGCGGTACGAAGGCTATAATGCCAGGCGTACGCTCCACCAGCTCCGTAATGCAAGCACCTGCATTTTCATAGGAAGCGCCCAACTGCTCTTCCGTATAATACTGTGTGATGTCCTCCAAACGGAAAAGGCGGATAGGAAGGTCCTCCCCCCCCACTTCGTTCCAGTTTGTCAGCTCTTCATCAAAGACATCCTTTATCTGTGCCGGAGTCAGTTCGCTCACCCGGTTCTCCTTATTCAAGGCCAATACATACCCTTCTTCTATCACCTTGCTGCTGAACAAGCCCAGCGCTTCGGAAAAGAGGAACACGACGATAAGTACGATGGTAAGACTCGTCACAAAGCCGCTACAAGCCAGTATACCTTCTACAATCTTCTCAAAAATCTTTTTCATGTTGCCTATTGATTTCTGTATGCAAAGGAACGGGCCGGATGTTAAGGCAGTGTGACTAACGTTTGAAAGAAATTTTTCAAAGTGTCTGCCAAAGACCTTGGCACCGGCCGGGAGCAGAACATCACCATCACCGGCAGCACCAACCTTTCGGAAAATGAGATCCAGCGCGCCATGGCAGACGCTGCCGCCTACGAGGCCGAGGACAGCCGCCGCAAGGAGCGGCTGGATCTGCACAATCAGGCCGAGGTGCTGGCCTACAAGGTGGACGAGGCTCTTTCCAAATGCAAAAAGGAGCTGGACAAGGACGAGAAGAACCGCATCAAAACCGACCTCGCCAACCTCCGCCGCTGCCTGCGCAAGGATAAGCCCGAAAAGATGAATGAAAACGAGGAAGCCAATCTCCGTCAGGCCAAGACCCAGCTGGAAGAAAGCGCCAACCATCTGATGGTGCTGTATACCAGTGAGCAGGAAACAGATGGTACGAATAATGCGCTGTAAAAGTTGCAACAAAACAGAATGATGAGAACTGTGCTCTGTGGAAAATAGAAACCACAGAGCACGTTTTTTTGCAGAAATAGTTGCAGGAGATAGGCTGACATTGTATAATACAACTATATAGTTTTGGCTAAATTCGGGAATGATGCCTTGTTTGGGAGAAAGACATGGAAAAAACTGCGGAAAAGCTAAAGGTAAATGAGAGCCTGTTAAAAACAGTACTGTGCAGTGCTACTTTTTGGGGATTGTTGGCGCATGGTATGGTTCTGTTCAACAAATACTCATTCCATGATGATGTACGGTATTTCAATGAAGTGGGCGCTACTTACGAATCTGGACGGTGGATGCTGGGCATTCTTGGAAGTCTGAGTGCAAATTTGCTGGGTAGTAAAAACTACAGCCTGCCAGTGGTAAATGGTACGATTACGATTTTGTGCATTGCAGCAATCGTATATCTGCTGGTGGATAGTTTGAAGATCCAGTCAAAGCCTCTTGTTATTCTGCTGTGCGGAAGTATGGTGACATTTCCGTCAGTGACGGGAACATTCAGTTACATGTTTACTGCACCATACTATTATGCTGCATCCCTACTGGGAGTTGTTGGAGCATGGATTTTTCACCAGAAAAAGAATGTTGTCGCTCTATTACTCTGCACGGTTTTGATGGCTTGCTCTGTTGGTGTGTACCAGGCAAATATCCCGGTCTGCATCTGTACATTGCTGCTTTATATGATGGAAGATATCCGGCAGTCTGATATGAACTGGAAAGCGTTTTGGAAAATGGCCCTGTGTAATGCAACTGTGTGCATTGGGTTTGTTACAGAATATTTTCTAGTCAATCAATATTTTCTGAATCAGTTTGGCGTTGTTTTGACGGATTACAAAGGTATCAATCATTTTGGAAGAACAAATCTGAGCAATTATATTTATCGGATACTGTGCGGTTACGGCTCATTCTTTTATCCAAGCACTGCTGTGGAAGACTTCAGCGCAAGATATGTCTATACTTTGTTGATCATTGTTACTGCGATCATTGCCATATTTGTGCTCCGGAAAATGTATATTCTTAAGACCCCAAAAGGATGTCAAACCCTATTGATCCTAATCGCATATCCTATTGCAGCATGCTTTGTATACCTGATGGTAGAGCCTTGGGATGTTCATGCCGTAATGACTTTTGGACAGGCGTTTGCCTTTGCTTTGGTTGTATGGTTTATTGATAAATATCCCGAAGATAGAACAAAAGTAGAAGGTGCCCTATGTAAAGCTGCTGTTGCCCTATTAGGAGTACTTGTGACTCTAAATATTCGTTACAGCAATATCCTCTACCTAAAAGCAGACGTGATGCAGACACAAATGATCAGTTATTACACAACTTTGATCACGCGAATTGAAAGTATCGAAGGTTATACTGAAGATGCGCAAGTTGTTTATATCGGGGAGTATGACAAGCACGATAAAAATCTTGTTGGAATCAGCGAATATTTCGATGATTTGGATCTGGCTACATATAAAGGAGAACCTATTTTCAATGATTACGCATGGAAGGAAGCCATGGAGTTTTGGTGTGGCTTTGCACCGGAATTAGGAGATGCCGCAGAGTTTGACGGTAATGCCGAGGTAGCATCTATGCCCTGCTATCCGGATCAGGGCTCGATCCGGTGCATCAACGGAAAAATTGTTGTCAAATTTGCAGATGAGCCGTAAGAACTACGAAAAAGCAGGGAAGTTAAATGAAAAAATTATCGTTAATTATTTCAGTTTATAACGAAGAAGCCGTTCTGGAAAAGTTTTATAAAGCTTTCTGCTCCATCGAACAGAATTTGGAATACGGGGGAGGGGGATATGAGCTGATTTTTGTAAATGATGGCAGTACCGATGCCAGTATGAATATTCTGGAAGTGATTGCGCAGCAGAACAAGAATGTCCGTGTAATCAGTTTTTCGCGAAATTTTGGCCACGAGGCTGCCATGATTGCAGGCATCGATCATGCTGCGGGGGACGTGATCATTTGCATGGATGCCGACCTGCAGCACCCTCTGGAATGCATCGCCCCCATCATGGCGAAATTTGAGGAAGGCTATGAGGTTATCAGCATGGTCCGAACCTCCAACAAATCGGCAGGTGCCATCAAAAACTTTACATCCAGAGCATTCTACCGGGTGATCAACGCCTTGTCTGATCAAGTAAAGCTGGAGGAAAATGCATCGGATTTCTTTGCCATCAGTAGCCGTGTGGCAGATGTTCTACGTACAAATTACCGTGAAAAAACTCGTTTTCTACGTGGATATGTACAAAGCGTTGGTTTCCGGAAAACAACGCTGGAATACACTGCTGCGGAAAGAGCTGGCGGTGCCAGCCACTATACGCTAAAAAAACTGATGAATTTTGCAATCAGCACCATAGTCGGTTTTTCTGATTTTCCACTGAAACTCGGCCTCTATGCCGGTGCTGTAAGTTTTCTTGCTGCTGTGATTTTTGCTATAAGTGCACTGTGTGGATTCCGCGAGTATAAGGTGATCCTTGCGGCAGTCAATGTTTTATTTGCCGTTCTCTTTTTGCTGGTCGGAATTATGGGTGAATATTTTTCCGTTGCATTTGCAGAGCTGAAAAACCGTCCGATCTATATTGTGGAAAAGGAAATCAATTCCGGGCACTGCGTATGATACAAATAATAAAGCAACTTTATTTTCGTTATAAGGAATTGATCAACTATGTGATCGTAGGTGGTCTGACTACGGTAGTGAGTCTGGCAAGTTACTATTTTTTCACTGCAGTCTTTCTGAACCCGCAAGACCCATTTCAACTGATGGCTGCCAATACGCTCTCATGGATCTGCGCAGTCTCTTTTGCTTACATCACAAACAGGAAGTTCGTTTTTGAAAGCAAAAGTGCTGATAAATTGCGCGAAATGCTGAAATTTTTCAGTGCGAGGATTTCCACTCTCCTTATCGAAATGGCCTGCATGACATTGCTGGTAAATATTCTGCACTGGAATGACCGGATCTCTAAGTTTGCGGTACAGTTCATCGTCATGGCTCTGAATTACATTTTCAGCAAACTGTTTGTGTTCCGCATCAAAGAATAATACAGAGTAAAAGGGGCTGCTGCACATGCAACAGCCCCTTTTACTCTGTGGAAAAAGCCTTACAGCATCTTAGAAAGGAATGCTTTCAGTCTGGGATGCTTCGGATTCGTGAACAGCTCCTGCGGCGGCTCGTCCTCCTGGATCTTGCCGTCGTCGATGAAGATGACGCGGTTGGACACCTCGCGGGCAAAGCCCATTTCGTGGGTGACCACCAGCATGGTGATGCCGGTGTGGGCCAGCTCCTTCATCAGTTCCAGAACCTCGCCCACCATTTCGGGGTCGAGGGCGCTGGTGGGCTCGTCGAACAGGATCACGTCCGGATCCATGGCAAGGGCACGGGCAATGGCAATACGCTGCTGCTGGCCGCCGGAAAGGCTCTTGGGGTAGGCATCGGCCTTGTCGGCCAGACCCACGCGGGCCAACAGTTCGTCTGCCTTGGCGGAGATGGCTTCCTTATCCTTCAGCTTCAGCAGGGTAGGGGCCAGCTCCAGATTTTTCTTCACAGTCAGGTGAGGGAACAGGTTGAAGTGCTGGAACACCATGCCCATCTTCTGGCGCACAGCATCAATGTGGGCTTCATCCACTTCGGTGCCCTCAAATTTGATGCTGCCGGAGGAGGGAATCTCCAGCCGGTTCAGGCAGCGCAGAAAGGTAGATTTGCCGCAGCCGGAGGGGCCAATCAGGCAGACCACATCGCCGCGGTAAATATCAATATCGATGCCCTTCAGCACGTCCAGAGTGGGGGTGGGCTGCTTTGCGCCCGGCTTTTTTTCGCCGCCGTAGGTCTTTGTCAGGCCGCGGACTTCCAGAATCTTATCGGTCACTTTGAGCAAGCCTCCTCTCAAACTTTGCCAGCAGACGGGTGAACAGCATGACCAGCACAAGGTAGATCAGTGCAACGCCCAGCAGCGGGAACATGGCCTCGTAGGTGCGGTTCATGATGCCCTGTGCGGCGTACAGCAGCTCCTTGCCGCCGATGACCGTGATCAAGGAGGTATCCTTCAGCAGGACGATGAACTCGTTGCCCAGTGCGGGCAGCACCGCACGGATGGCCTGCGGGATGATGATGACCACCATGGTGGTCATGTAGTTCAGGCCAAGGCTGCGTCCGGCCTCCATCTGGCCGGGGTCAACGGCCATCAGGCCGCCGCGGATGATCTCGGACACATAGGCACCGGAGTTGATGCCCAGTGCCAGCGCACCTACCATGGTAAAGTTGCGGCTGTTGGCAAAAATGACCATGCTCATGATCAGCAGCTGCACCATCATGGGCGTGCCGCGGATGATGGTGGTGTACACCTGACACACCGCGTTAAAAAAGCCCAGCACCGCGTTTTTGTGGCCGGGGCGCTGCTGGTCGTGGGTCACGCGCACCAGCGCCACCACGCTGCCCAGCACCACGCCCAGCGCCAGCGCCAGTGCGGTGACCAGCAGGGTGGTGCCCACACCGCTGATGTACTGCATCCAGCGGTCCTTCAGCAGAAAGGCCTGATAAAACTTGAAAAAGAAATCCTGTTCAAAGCTTAGCTTTGTGCCGCTGTTGAGCAGCTCTTTGAGCAGTTCGTATTGCGCAGCCATTCACATCCTCACTTTCTGTTTGTCAATAAATTGTAATCACTTTTTTCTAAAAAAAGAGGTGCCCCGGAGCGGGGCGCCTCCTTGGGTACGGGAATGGTACAGGGCACGCAGCTTAGTTTGCGTTGATGTACTTGTCCACGATGGCCTGCAGGGTGCCGTCAGCCTTCAGCTCCTCCAGAGCCTTGTTGACAGCGTCCTCCAGTGCAGAACCCTTTGCCATGCCAATGGCGTAATCCTCCTCGGCGTAGCTGGTATCCAGCACCTTCAGGCCGGGGTTGGCGGCAACGTACTCCGTAGCGGGAGCGTTGTCGATGACCACTGCATCCACCTGACCGTTGTTCAGTGCCTGCACGGCGGTCAGGCCGCTGTCGTAGGCCACAACAGAGTCCTCGCCGAAGTCATCGGAGCAGTAGATGTAGCCGGTGGTGCCGCGCTGGGTGCCGATCTTCTTGCCGGCCAGATCGTCGGGA
>OGEQ01001391.1_pt1 | contig 19955 bp, 16 predicted proteins | sample 1570731 | NCBI WGS metagenome assembly OGEQ01 (sample SAMEA2582132, study PRJEB24529) | metagenome | biome: Human gut stool | place: China | collected 2011
TTACGAAAGTGAGGCAGACAGTGGAAACAAATACAGAATTAAAAATGATACACCTTTCTGAGGTAGAATCACAGCAGATTAAATGGTTGTGGTATCCGTTTATCCCTTATGGAAAACTGTCAATAGTGCAGGGAGATCCAGGTGATGGAAAATCTACGCTGATACTTAATATTGCGGCAAAGCTGTCAAGGGGAGAATGTATAGATGAAAATATGAATATTACTGAGCCTGTAAATGTAATATATCAGACGGCAGAAGACGGACTTGCAGATACAGTCAAGCCGAGGCTTGAAGCTGCAAATGCAGACTGCAGCAGAATATCAATCATAGATGAGTCTGATAAGAGTGTCAGTATGACGGATGACAGGATAGAGGAAGCCATAAAAAGAGAAAATGCGAAGTTGTGCATTTTTGATCCGATACAGGCTTATCTTGGCGGTGGTACTGATATGAACCGGGCAAATGAAGCCAGGGAAATGACGAAGAAGCTGGGAAGTATTGCTGAAAGAACAGGCTGTGCCATTGTTCTTATCGGTCATATGAATAAAGGCTCAGGAGCAAAGGCAGCTTACCGGGGAATGGGTTCCATTGATTTCTTTGCTGTTGCAAGGAGTGTAATGCTTGTCGGCAGAATAGAAGGGCAGAGCAATCTCAGGGCAATGATACAGATAAAGAATAATCTCGCAGTATTTGGTCATCCGAAAGCATTTGAACTAGCAGAGGACGGATTTCATTGGTTAGGTGATTATGAAATTACCGCTGATGAAGTGCTTGGAGGTATAGTGCCAAAGGCAAGTAAACTTGAGATGGCAAAGCAGTTTTTAAGAGAACAGTCAGAAAGAACACAGAGGATTTTAAGTACAGAGATTATAGAGTTTGCAGCACAGGAAGGAATATCGAAAAGAACACTTGAGACAGCAAAGAAGGAACTTAAGATAAAGGCTGAGCGTTGCAATAATAACTGGTACTGGAATTTGAAAGCATAAAAATCTAACATCGCAACATTGCAAAGTGTCAGATTTTGCAATCTTGAAGCTTGCAAGGTTGCAAAATATATAGACCTTACGATGTTGCGGTCTTGAAAAGAAAGGACAATGACTATGACATTATTTGAAGAATTAGGTGTTGAATATAAAGAAGTTGATGGAATTTTATATCCTCTTTTATCTGTTGATGAAGCAGAATACAATCTTACGGATATAGGGAAATATGGTCGGATGTGGCTGAGGTATATGGAAGAAAATAAACCTTCTGAGTATCGTCATATGGCACGAATGGGACAGCTTAGAAAGCAGGCAGAAGCAGTAAATGAAGAAGCTTATGAGCGATTGGACAATATCGAAGCAGCATTGTTGAAAAAACATGTGACAGGTAAAAAGAAAACATTTATGGAGCAGCTACATTTGCGGAATCAGGCAAGAGCGATGGCAGAGGAAATAGTGATAAATGAGATTGTGTTTAAGTGCAGGTAAGGTTTAAAAGGCTGATGCCAAAACCCTCGGAGAGCCCCCACAGTTTTGTCAGTATGACGAAACTGCTAGGGGGTTATCATCTATGGCAGAGCCAAGATGATAATTGTATCTCTCCGACAGAAAAATACGAATAAGAAAGGACAAAATGCCTATGGGAAATGTATCATACTCTGCTCATATAAGCAATGGCAAGAGTGCGATAACAAGTAAAAAAGCACTTGCAGGAGTTGCAAAGCATAACCTGCGTAAATATAAATCTGCAGATTACAGCTCAGATAACATCAGGCTGATATATGGAACAACAGATTTGTTTCAGGATGTTAAGCGGGTATATCACAGAGAATTTGATGACGTGGTAAAGGAATATAACAGCAGACAGAAAAGAGAAGACAGAAAGATAAAGGATTACTTTGAACATGTTGCAGGTCTTAATCAGGATATGGCAGTTGAGATTATCTTTCAATGCGGGGACAAGAAATACTGGGAAGAACATTGGAAAAATAAAGATTATATGTCTGAGGTATTTGATTATATTCTTGACTGCCTGCAAAAGCAACTGCCGGAGCTCAAGATTGCAAATGCAGTCATACACTTTGATGAAGCCAGTCCGCATATGCATGTAGTAGGCGTTCCGGTATGGGAAGGAGCAAAGCGTGGCTTATCCAAGAAAGTATCAAAAAGAAATGTGTTTACACCACAAACATTATCAGTGATTCTTCAGGATAAACTGCGTGAAGAGGCAAGCTATGGTTTTGAATGTTATTTCAAGGAACAGCTGGCAGAGAAGAAAAAGGGTCGCAACCATGACTTGTCTGCGACGGAATATAAGGTAGCACAGGAGAGTAGGAAGCTTGCTGATATAAAGCAGCAGAACAATGAAGAGCAGGAGAAAAACACTAAACTTAGAAGCAATAACGCAAGCATATCATATCAGATTGCTACACAGGAACAATGCCATAGTAGAAATCTGGATGTTATAGCTGCTGATGAGGACAGGTTGGAGACAGTCAGGAGTAGTATTAATGCAGCAGAAACGGAATATGCAAAATATGAAGATATGATTACGGATAAAAAGAATAATCTGGAACTTCTTTCTTCTAAGGAAAGTGAACTGATTGAAAGAACAAAAATTGCAGAGAACGTATATGATATGTTCCGACAGGGTGGAACTGATGATGTCAGGGAGAAGCTTATTGATGTAATGTATGAGAACCAGAAGCTTAGAGAGGAAAATACTACATTAAAGGAACTGTTGGAGAAGGCGTATGAGTTTATGAAGCAGTTTGTAATTGATGGGGTTAATCTGTTGGAGAGGTTTCTGGAGAGTGTGGGGAAGATGGTTGTAAAGAATAAAAATAAGTGAAACAGATAATAAAAAAATGATATTTTAAAATCTAAATATATGTGATATAATTAATGCATCGCTTAGAGCTTGAAAATACAGGAGACCAGTTAAATGGGTATTAAATTACTATTGAATGATTATTATGATTTACTTAAATTAATGCATGATAATGAAGTTATTATATTAGATGAAAAGGTGATACCTTTGACACAGCAACAGATAGCAACGACATTAAATTACAGTAAGATGAAAGTTAATAGCATGTTTGGTGTGCTTCAAAAAGAAGGTTTTGTTGAACAAAAAACACGGGGCAAGTACGTTTTAACGGACACTGCGGAGAGTATAATAAAAACAATAGAAAAACTATCTGATTGACGAGTTAGTAAAAACAGGAGGACAAGATGGATTTAGATAGATTGAAGGATTTGATAAAGAAATATCGCGAAAATATGAAATATTATCACGATACAAAAAATGCCTATAATGAAACCGAATGTAGAGATGAATATATAAATCCATTGTTGGAGTGCTTTGGGTGGGATGTACAAAATGTACAAGGAAAATTACCTCAATATAAAGAGGTAGTTGTGGAAAGATTTTCTAATTATTCTGAAAGACCAGATTATACATTAACATTGAATGGAGTATCTAAATTATTTGTAGAAGCCAAAAAACCGAGTGTGGATATAGTTGTGGAAACAGAACCTGCTATTCAGGCAAGAAAATATGGTTGGAATGCAAATCATGCTATGGTGATACTAACAAATTTTGAAGATATGCTGATATATGATACAACAATAAAACCAGCACCTGGGGATAATGCAAGAACAGCTTTGTACCGAAAATATTATTTTGAAGAATACGCTAAAAAATTTGATGAGATCAATGCACTCGTTTCTAAAGAAAGTGTCTATAGTGGAGCATATGATGATTTTGTAGCCAAGAATTTTCAAGAAAGTGAAAAATATCATACAAAGATCGATAACATTTTTTTAGAGCAGATTAATTCGTGGCGGTTAGAGATAGGAAGGTATTTGTATTCTAATAATGTTAGGTATCATGATGAACGTGTATTAAACGATGTGGTTCAGGAATTTATCAATCAGATTATTTTTTTACGTATATGTGAAGATATAAAACTCCCGCTGTACAAGAAATTATATGAAATGACAAGCGATAAAACAGAACTACAGAGGATATTAACAGAAACATTTAGGGAAGCTGATAAAAAGTATAATTCAGGCCTTTTTAAGGGAGAAAATCCTATATTCGACCTAAGCGCAGATGTTATATTTGATATGATTGAAATGTTATATTATCCTAAGACACCATACTTATTTAACATAATAGAACCAAGTGTTTTAGGAAAAATATATGAATCATTTTTGGCTGAAAGTTTAACAATATCTGGCGGAGAGGTTTTATTAGCTAAGAAAAATGAATATAAAAATAGATCTGTTGTTAGTACCCCAGTTGAAATTGTTAAATATATGGTAAAAAATACCTTAGATCCAATATGTAAAGGAAAGAGTCCAAAAGATATTGCTGAACTAAGAATAGCAGATATTGCGTGTGGTTCAGGTGTCTTTTTAGAAGAGGCATACCAGTTTATTATTGATTACTGTGAAAAGTGGTATTTGGAAAATAATCCTGATTATCTTCTTGAAATGGAAAATGGTAAGAAAAAATTGCCAATTGTTGATAAGCGCGAAATTTTAAAGAAGTGTATTTATGGTGTTGATATTGATATTCATGCAGTAGAAGTTAGTAAATTTTCTTTGTTGCTTAAGTTATTGGAGAATGAGACAGAACCATCAGTTAAAGAGGTAGCTCCTATTTTGCCAAATCTTGACGAGAATATTCTATCAGGAAATTCTCTCATATCTGATAAAGATGTTGAAAATATTGAATTATCAGTTGATGAATTGGTAAAGATGTCGCCATTTGATTGGAACAGTATTAATAATGGTGGAAAGTTTGATGCGATTTTTGGAAATCCACCTTATGTAAAGACTGAGGATATGAATGTGTTGTCAGGTGAAGCTGAATTTTCGATATATAAGAATAAGTACAAAACAGCATTTAAACAATTTGATAAGTATTATTTGTTTGTAGAGCAAGCATTTGAACTGCTGAAAGATTCAGGGGTATTGTGCTACATAATCCCAAATAAGTTTTATAAAATTGCATCGGGACAAGAACTAAGAAATCTTATTTGGGGCAACATATCTGAAATTGTAGATTTTGGAGATGCACAGTTATTTCCGGATAAGACAATTTATAGTTCAATTGTTACCATTGGAAAAAGAGCTAATTCAAATGTAAAGTACTCATATGTTAAATCTGTAACTGATTTGTGGACAGGATATAATGTTAATAGTGTAGAAGTCAAAAATACAGATTTAACGAAAAATCCATGGAGTCTTACGACTGATACGAACTTTATGCAGCTTATAAGTGATATTCGGGATAAGGCGGTGCCTCTTTCTAAGGTGGTTAATATATTTAATGGTATTCAGACAAGTGCAGAAAGACCTGAAAAATTTTCGGATAAAAAGGAAGTATACTGGTTCGATTATTCTTGCATAGAATCAGAAGATGAAAAGTGTATTAATATTGAAAGATTCGGAGAACATTACAGTATTGAAAAAGATATCTTGAAGCCATATTTTAAGCCGACAAAAGCAAGTGAAAAGGGAATGAATACGTATTCTGTATTATCGACTGATAAAAAAATTATTTTTCCATATGATACAAAAGGAAAATTAATTGATATGGATACTATGCAGAAAAAGTACCCAGGAGCATTGAAATATTTGCTGGATTGTTATGACAGACTAGTTCCGAGATGTTTGAATAATGGAGTAGGCAGAGATGTTCCAGATGCAACAACAGATACATGGTATAAATATGGAAGGACTCAGGCATTAACAGCATTTATTAATACACCTAAACTGATTGTTAGAATATTAAGTAAAGAGCCAATGTATGCATATGATAAAGATGATATGTTAATTGCATCTGGTGGAACAGCAGGATATTGTGCTATTAGTGAACTAGAAGATATAGAGTATGATTTGGAGTACATCCAGGCATGGTTAGCACATCCATATACAGAAAAATATTTTTAAATGCAAGGAAGCGATTTTGAAAATGGATTTACCGCCAGAGGAACATTTTTGCTTAAGAAGTTACCATTTATCAAATTAAATTTTTCAGATGCGAAACAAAAAAAGCTATATGATGATGTGGTACTAAAAACAAGAAAAATATATGCTTTAAATGAGCAAATGATAAAACGTCCCGATAAGGCATCTGTTAGAGTATTAGAAAAGGAAAAGAACAGAATAATTGTTGAGATACAAGACTTGATAGGAAAAGTATATCGACAGGAAATATAAGGTGATCAGATGAAACTAAAAGAAAATAATTCTGCTCAGAAATTAAGAGGGGCATATTATACACCATTACCGCTTGCGGAGATGATGGTGAAATTGTTTTCAAGTGATGAATCAATAAAGACAGTTTTAGAACCTAGCTGTGGAGATGGTGTGTTTATAGATGCTCTTGATGATATGAAAATGTTGGAGCAACTTAATGATGCTACAGCAATTGAGATTGAGCAAGATGAGGTAGAAAAGTTAAAACATAGATTTGCCAACTCAAAAAAGATAGAAATAATTAATCGAGATTTCTTTGATTATTATGAAAATACATATGAAAAGAAATTTGATTTGATTCTTGGAAATCCACCATATATAAGATATCAGTATCTTGAAGAAAATCAAAGAATACTTATGTCAGAAATTTTAGTATCGCAGGGAATGAAATCTAATAGGCTTGTAAATACTTGGGTTGGATTTATGGTGGCTTGTGTAAATCTTCTTTCGGATAATGGAAAAATAGCATTTGTAATTCCAGCAGAAATTTTGCAGGTTGCATATGCAGAAGATTTAAGATTATTTTTGGCAAATCATTTATCGAAGATTACGCTTATAACTTTTGAAGAATTAGTATTTCCAGATATAGAGCAGGAAATAGTTGTTTTTATTGGAGAAAAAGGGACAGAAGAGAAAGGCATTAGAATTATTGAATTAAATAATCTAGATGATTTGAATGATTTTGATATTGATACAAATGGATTTCAGAAATTACAGCATGTGCATGAGAAGTGGACAAAGTATTTCACAAATAACAAAGAAAATGAATTGATATCAAAGATTCGTAAAGATAATCGTTTTCAGATGTTATCAGATACAGCATTGATAAATGTCGGAATAACAACAGGAAACAATAAGTATTTTTCAGTTAATGATAAAACAGTTAGACAATATGAATTAGAGAAGGTTGTTCGACCATTAATAGGTAGAAGTGCACATGCACATAGTGTTTATTTTAATGAAGAAGACTGGAAGGAAAATGTTGATGCTGGTAAGGCTGCGTACTTGATTGATTTTCCAGAAGTTGAGTATGAGAGGTACCCAGATAAGCACAAGGAATACATTCATTTGGGAGAAGTAAATGGAGAGAATGAAGGGTATAAGTGTTCTATTAGAGATAGGTGGTATAGAATTCCATCTGTGTGGGTGCCAGATGCGTTTTTTCTAAGAAGAAATAATCTTTATCCTAAGTTTGTATTGAATTGTTGCAATGCTGTATCAACGGATACAATGCATAGAATCAAATTTAATGATGGTGTTGAGCCAGAAAGAATTTTATTGTCCTATTATAATAGTATATCTTTTGCTTTCACGGAATTGTGTGGTAGAAGTTATGGCGGAGGTGTACTAGAAATTCTTCCTGGAGAAGTAGGAAATATATTAGTGCCTATAATAGATGATATACCTATTGAAATTGTAAGGCAGGTGCTTAGAGAGGTAGATCGGATTGTAAGAGAAGATGAACCTATAGAAAATGCATTGGATATTGTCGATAAGGAAATATTAATTAATGGTATTGGAATTGAAGAAGCATTGTGTAAAGATGCAAGAACTATTTGGAAAAAGTTGCAGAGAAGAAGATTGAAGAGAAGTTAATGTAAGCTATATTAATTTGTCTTAAGGAAAGAAGGAATATTATGGCAGGATTCACAATTGATTTAGCAGGAAGAGTAAGAAATTTTGATTTGCCCAAAAATCAGCCATTGATACCATTATATGAAGCTATTGTAAATTCTATATATGCTATACAAGAAAGACAGCAAAAAGAAGAATTTGATGGAAAAATTGAAGTAGAAATAATTAGAGATCCTCAACAAGTAGCAGAAATAGAAGGAATTGATAAAAGTATAAATGAAATAACAGGTTTTAGGATTATTGATAATGGCGTTGGATTAGACGATAATAATATGAAATCTTTTTTGCAATCTGATTCTACATATCGAGCAGATAAAGGTGGTAAGGGCGTAGGCAGATTTTCATGGTTAAAAGCATTTTCAAAAACGCATATTGAAAGCGTATATAAGGACGAAAATGATGGAGTATGGGTAAAAAGAGAATTTGAGTTTTCTTTAGATAAATTAGATATTGATGATAGACTTGTTGAAGAAAAAGGTGCATTTGAAAATAGAACTTGTGTGTCGCTTATTGATTATTTGCCAACATATCGCAAACATGTGAATAAGAATGCAGAAACAATAGCTATGAAGATAATGCAACATTGTATGATTTATTTAATGTCTCCAAAATGTCCTCAGATATGTGTAATAGACGAGGAACGATACAGTATCAATAGTATGTTTGAAAAGAAGATATATCGAGAACGTGAGAGTGCTAATATTGATGTAAATGGAGAAAAATTTGAAATATTACATACTCAGGTACATGATATATCAGTTGGTGGAAGCAAATTGTTTTTATTTGCGAATGATAGAATGGTAAAAGATATAGATTTAAATAAAGAAATTGTAGATTTAGATAAAAATATATTTGAAGATAAGGGATATTATTATGTTGGTATTTTATCAGGAAAATTTTTGGATGACAATGTCGATATGAATAGAACGTCGTTTGATATTTCAGAAAATAAGGAAGATGAAGAAGTTTCAATGGAAGATATTGTGCTTGCAGCCAAATCAGAAGTGGAAAAATATTTGTCTGAATATTTGGATGAGGTCCATAAAAATAAAGATGAGCATATTAGAAAGTATATACATAATAATGCACCGCAATTTAGACATTTATTAAAATATATGCCGGAATCAATAAATAAAATAAAACCGGGCTTAACTGATAATAAGTTAGATGAAGAATTATATAAGATAAAAAGGAAGTTTGATACTGAACTAAAAAAAGCTAATAAAGAAATTTTAGAAAAAATAGATGTTGGAACTGAAAATTTAGCAGAGTATAAAGATAAATTTGAAACTCAATTTCAAAAAATAAGTGAGGCTAATATGGCAGCATTAGCAGAATATGTTGCACATAGAAAAGTTGTATTAGAATTGCTGAAAAAAGGAATTAATATTAAAGAAGATGGAAAATTTAATAAAGAGGCATATATCCATAATCTTATATATCCAATGCGCAGAACATCAGATGAAATAGAATATTCTTCACATAATTTATGGTTAATAGACGAAAGACTTTCGTATAGTGAGTATATATCTTCAGATATACCATTCGATAATAATCCTAAAGAAGAAAGAACTGATGTTATGATACTTGATAGTCCAGTTGCGGTTTCGGATGAAGATAATTCTGGTAAAGAATATGAAACAATTGTTATTTTAGAGTTAAAGAGACCTATGAGAGATGATTATACATATGCGGAGAATCCTGTGGATCAAATGCTTGAGTATGTTGAAAAGTTGTCTTCAAATAAAGTTTCAGATAAGAATGGGAGAATAATTAGGGTAGGTGAGAATACGCAGTTTTATTTGTATGCAGTTTGCGATATAACTCCTTCTCTAAAAAAGGTTGCGTTTAGAAATGATTTTAAAGAAACACCAGATAAGATGGGATTATATAAGTATCATGAAAAAAGTCACTCTTATATAGAGATACTGTCATTTGATAAAATATTAAATGATGCAGAAAAAAGAAATAGAATTTTGTTTGATAAATTGGGTGTATAGTTATATAAAAATACAGAAACGAAAAAAGGAGTATGAAAGATGCAATTAGATCAAATACAAACGGTTAGGGATACATTTCAATCAATATTACGTGCGGATTATATTTCAATATCTGATATTAAGCAATTAGAAAATTTAAATGATTATTATGTAGATTTTTTTAATTTACTGCCCAAAATACTGCAAAATCAAGATAGCTTTATAAATGGTAGACGAGGTACAGGTAAAACAACATTATTAATGAGAGCGTATTATGAATGTATGAAAACAATTTCTCCAATCATTAAAGAGGAAAGTTACTTATTACAAAATAAAAGAGTTTTACCTATATATATAGACTTGAGCCAATGTAAGGAAATGTTCTCGCAGGATTATAAAAATTTAGAACATAGCTTTATTTCAAAAATTGTTGAGGAAATAAGAAATCAATTAGAAACAATTTTTCATGAGACAAGATTAAAATTAGGGAAAAAAGATTTTTCAAGACTAGAAGAATTTGATGATTTTACAGAGACTATTAAAGAGGGAATTTTACTTAAAGTAGAGAAAAGAAATATAGTACAAGAAAATAAAAACTCAACAACAGAAAAACTGCAAGGATTAATTTCAACAAAAGATGTTAATGTTAAAGGTACTGAAAGTACAGTGGATGAAGAAAATTCAAGCTATGAATTGGATGAAATAAGAGGATATAATGTACAGCAGTTTTTAGGGTGTTTAGGTAGAATAAGACAGAAAAGTGGTTTGGATGCTATATACATATTTGTAGATGAGTTTTCTGATCTAACAGATGATGAACAAGAAAAATTTTCAACTTTACTTAAAAAGTTACTAGGTTCAAAAAATAATGTATTTTTTAAAGTTGGAACAATAACAGATAGATTTTACTTTGGTAAGGATATAATTATAGGAAGAGATATATATCCAATATACTTAGATTTGAGTGATTTTGTGGAAAGATATGGAGGCATTGTAGCAGCGAGTAAAGAATTAATAATATATACAGAAGAACTTATACAAAAACGTTTAAATAGTTTGGCAAATGGACTAAAAATGAATGACGTTTTTAAAGGTAATAAAAATGAAATTTTACTTAGAATAAGTAGAGAAGCAATGGGAGTACCTAGAACTATCGGATTAATTTTACAAAATGCATTAACGCAGTCAGAAGTCAGAAACGAAAAATTTATTCAAATAAGTGATATTAATGTTGGGGTACGAGAAACGCGAAAAATATATTTTAAGCAATTTCAGGGAGCAGTTCAAAAAAAGGTTATTCCAGGTTTTTATATGGATATGTGGAATAGTCTTTTAAAAAGAGCTTTAGATGAGAAAGCAAAAAATTCAAATAGGCCAGCTAGTCATTTTATGATAGATCCAATTAGAAAAAAATATTTAAACATATTTTGTGAAAATTTTATGGTACATTGTTTGGAGGATAGTAGGGCATCGAAGTATGGTGGAAACTATGTCTTGTATGCGATAGATTATGATATATGCAATGACAATAGTATAATATATGCTGATCAAAAAGATGAATTTACTGCTATAAGGTTTATATATGATTCTGTTTTTCAGGCATATGATTGTTATTTTTTAAAAGATAGGATAAAAAGTTATAAATGTCCAATTTGTAACAGGATATATGATGAAATGGAAGTAGCTCAGGCAAAAGTTAAAAGATGTTTTGAGTGTGACGAGAAACTTGAAGAAATTATACATAAAGATGTACCAATTTCAGATGGAAATTATACAGAAGTCGAAGTGAAAATCTTAGGAATAATTGCAACATTGAGTAAAGAGGAGGCAATGTCGGCTGCAGAAATTGGTGATGCAGTTGGATGTAGCTATCAAAAGGTTGCAAATTGGTGTAGTAAAGTTTTAGCGAAAAAGGAATTGATTAATATAGAAAAAAGAGAAGGTCGTAATTATTATTATGATAAAATGGTTTAATGTGTGATACCCGTATGATACCTAAATTTTTGAAAATATAAAATAATGGTGATAAAAGGTGTAATAATCGCCATTAAAAGCTTTAGAAATCAAGCATTCACAGGGATGATAAGTTTCTCTGCGGGGAGTTTGAGTAAAAAAATGGAGCTCGGAAATCCAGTGTTTATGCGGGTTTCCGGGCTCTTGCTATGTGGCTTGAGTACAGATTGAGTACAAAACTATTTTGGAAGATGAGATAGTGCATAATTTGCAAGAGAAATTCCCTTTTGATAATTAATTTCAATACTCTTTTCTAATGATAATTGCCAATATTGTTTTGCTTCTGAATAATCTTGATTATGGGAGGCTATAGATCCATAGTCGAAATATACATTTACTTTTGCTATAGCTAAATCCATATCGTTTGCAATTTGCAAAGATTTTTCTAAATAAGGAAGAGATTTGGGATAATCGTGTAAACAGATATAACAATTCCCCAAATGTTCTAAACCTATGCATTCATTTCGTTTATCTCCAAGTTCAATAGAATAATCTAAAGCGGATTGAAAATAGTCTAAAGCAAGTTCAAAATTTCCTAATAATTTGTAGGTTAAGCCCATATTACCATATATTCGTAGTAACTGATGTTTGTCGTCATTAACCAATGAAAGAGCCTGTTGATAATAATTGAGAGCTTTGTCTAAATCATAGAGATTTCTATAAGCATTACCAATATTATTTAAAATACTAACTTTTTGGTCGTTGTCTGAGTACACATCTAATTTATTTAGATAATCTAATGATTCTGAAAAGGTTTCTATGCAAAGTTCCAATTGTCCTTGATCCTTTTGAATGATACCTACAATATTTTTATAAGAGGAAAGAAGATACCATTTTTGCAAGTCTGTCAATACATCAGAAGAATTTACAATAGAAATATATTCCGTTAACAACTGTAAAGCGGCAGTATCATTTCCAATATAATGATATGCTTGGGCAGAAAAAATGAGCATTTCATATATTCTTAAATTCTGATTCGAATCTTTATATAAATCCAAGTGTTTTTGGACAAAACTAATTACTTCTGTATAATTACCGAGTACATATAGTTTGGAGGCTGTGTTGGCAGCAAGATCAAAAAAATCTGCATTGGTGGTATCGCAATTGTATGATATTACTTTTATTGCGTGTTTGGTTATTTGATTAACCAAATCTCTTTCAAGTGCATTTGTAATTTTTTGTGGAATTACTTTTGAAAGAAGATGCAATGTTTTTTCAAAAAATGTTTGATATGTTTGATTCTCTTGCATTTCAAGTCGTAAAAATTCTTGAGTAATCTCATGTGTATTTGCCAAATTATCGTTCATAGTAAATAACGAATAGCTCGTTATAGATGCAATGATTTGGTTGAAATCATACAATGAATATTGGTCTTTAAATATATCATATATAGGAATATCATGAGAATCTAAAAAGGAGATTATATTTAATACATCTTTAGCAGTTGGAGTATATTGTAGTACCTTCTCAAATGATATTTTCCAAGCAGTATATGCTGTTTTCTTGTAGCTAGTTATTGAGCTATTTAATATTTTCTGTTTGTTAGTATTATAAATTGTGAGATAATCTTCAAATGAAATATGCATTTTATTTACATATGCTCTGGCGTATTCTAATGCCAGAGGATAGTTTTCTAATGCAGTAGAAAGATTTTCAACAATTTGGTGATCAGTTTCCATTTGATGTCTAGTATTTGAATTGTTCAGTAAGAAAGATTTACTTTCATCAAGAGTAAAAGTCGTTACTGGTATTACAGGAAATTCATCTCTATCTACATTTGAATTTTGTGTGGTTACTATAATATCGGAGTTAGTGAAGAAACAGTTTGTGGTTAAAAAATCAATAGGGATGTCATCAGCACCATCATAGATAATTAAAGAGGAATCGTATCTATTTATGAATGCGGATAAAATTGAAAAAATACTATCAAAGTCAGTGCTTTTTTCTGGCATTAATTTATAATACAGAGCTGCATTATTAAACTCTTCAACAAGGTCGTATTCCGAATTTACGGAAAACCATAAAATCAATTCATACTTACTTTTAGCTTGAAAGACTGTTTCACGTGCAATTTGAGATTTCCCAATTCCACCAGGTCCAGTAAGGAAAACTAAATTATTTTCGGCTAATTGAAGAAAAACATTATTTAATATGTCTTCACGTCCAGAAAACAGTTTGTTTTTTCTGGAAATATTATAGAAAGAAGGTATCGGAAACGGAAACGCTTCATTTGCTTGATTGGAAAGAAGCGTTTCTTTTATTTCTTTAATATCCTGTTGAGTTTGTTTAAGTTCTTGCGTATTATCTTTGAGTTCTGACAGAATGGAAGATGTTGAGTTACGCATTTGATGTAGTAATATTTTGCCTTCAGAACTTAATAGGTTATTCAGCAACTCATTAATTTTGTCTATATAGCTCTCTAAACATTGGTTTATTCGTTTGCTGCCAATATACTTTAAATCACTATTTTTTTTATAGAATTCATCTATGAAGTTGATTTTTTCATCTTCTGTAATAAATTGGTATTTACGTTCGTTAAAAAGCGGATTTTTTAATATGTAATCATCTACTTTCTCTAATTCATATTCATCATTGATTTTTTCGTGGATAAGAGAAAGAATAGATTCATCAAATTCATTAAAATACGCAATTATAGCTTTATTATCTTGAAAATTACATATTTTTGTTGCAAATATGGATTCGAAGATTGCTAATGATATTTCACCTATTTTTTTTACTGGTATGGTCATATCGAACTCACCTTTCTTAAATTGCTAATTATAGTCAGAATTTATCTTGATTCCGTTTGATGTATCAAGCAATATCAGACTTCTCTGCAATTCCAATTCTACCTTCTCTTTCGTCTCTGCTATTTCCCCTATAGCTGCCTGTGTTGCTTCATTTGGATTATCTCCAGCGGATTTTAATGCACTCTGGTAGAGGTGATTCATCTTTTCCCATTTCAATAGGTCATTAAATACTTTATAACTTCTGATATTCAATAAAGCATCCTGCAAAGACAGCGTATGTGCTTTCCCTCTGCTGGTATATCCGATTTCGAGATAAGAAGAAAGAACCGGATTCAGATGGATAGATACAGTATCATCTTTTAACAGCTTGTCTTCTCCACGATCTCCGCTGATCTGGAGGATGCCGGAATTACAAAGGACCATAAGTACGCCCATCAGATCACCGACTGTTTCCAGACGAAGTCCGGCAGTATCACTGCCATTCAAAGCATTATAACTGACACCGAGTGCAGCTGCAATTTTCTCTAACTGAGGAGGTTGTGGCTGCATTTTATTTGTTTCGTATTTTCTGATAGAAACCGGATGGATGCCGGTCAGCTCAGCCAGCTTATCTTGCGTGATGCCGATTTGCTTTCGGCAGTATTTGATTTTTTCTCCTATGGTCATTTTTATCGTCCTCCATGTATCGAGATGGCTACATTATACCATGTTTGAAAAAATTTTTCTACAGGCATTTCAAAATACTTGACAATAGCGAAGTCGCTACATATAATGGGAGTATAAAATGTAGCGATAACGCTATAAAAAGAAAAGGAGGATGCATATATGGCAGAAAATAACAAGATTTATATTACTGCAAATGAACTTGCAGAAATGCTGGGCGTTTCTGTAGGTCATGCGTACAAGCTGATTCGTAAGCTGAATCAGGAACTGGAAAAAGAAGGATTTCTGGTAATTGCGGGCAAAGTTCCCAGACGCTATTTTGAAAACGCTGGTATGGTTTCAGTGCATAGGAGGTGGTCGAATGAAAGCGGAAAAAGATAAGAAAACCGGGAAATGGTTGATTCAGTATCGTTATATGGATTGGCAAGGAAAACGCCGGAAATCTACTAAAAGAGGTTTTGCGACCAAAAGAGAGGCGGAGGAATGGTTTCGGAATTTCCTTATTACGCAAAAAGCGGACTTTGATATGAAGTTTGAGGATTTTTGGAAGATGTATTGTGCAGATATGAAGACTCGCCTGCGGGAGCATACCATGAGAACGAAAAAGTATATCGTGGAGCTGAAAATTCTCCCGTATTTCGGGAATAAGCGGGTAAATGACATTACTGCAGCTGACATCCGTCAATGGCAGAATGAATTGATTAAAATGGGCTATTCACCCACTTATCTGAAAACAATCAATAACCAGTTGAGCGCAATCTTTAATTATGCGGTTCGATATTACGATTTGAAAAGTAATCCCTGTGAAAAAGCCGGAAGTATGGGTAAGAGCAAGGCAGAAGAAATGGATTTCTGGACAGGAGAGGAATTTAGGAAGTTTATCGACAGTGTCATGAACAAAAGACTTTCTTATATGGCATTTATGACCTTGTACTGGACGGGGATGCGTTTGGGAGAGCTTCTGGCTCTGAATCCGAAAGATGTAGATCTGAAAAAGAGAACAATTTCTATCACAAAATCATACCAACGTCTTGGCAAGAAAGATGTGATCACTCCGCCAAAGACACCGAAGAGCAAGAGAGTGATTACCATTCCAGAGTTTTTGGCTGCAGATATCAAAGATTATATGGACAGCTTATATGATTTGCAGGAGGACGACAAGTTGTTCCCCATTACAAAATATTATCTGGAACATGAAATGCAGAGAGGAATTAAAGAAAGTGGCGTAAAACGGATAAGAGTACACGATTTGAGGCATTCCCATGCGAGTATGTTGATCGAACTGGGATTTTCACCGCTGGAGATTGCAAACCGTCTCGGACATGAAAAAGTGGAAACTACATTGAATACCTACGCACATCTTTATCCAAACAAGCAGACAAAACTGGCTGAACGGCTGGACAGTGAATACAAGGGGGATTTGTAATGAGTGGATTAGATAAAGACAGAAAACGTAATCAGACAGTTTGTTTTCGAATGACACCGGAGGAACGCAGAGAATTAGAAGCCCGCATTAAAGTGAGTGGATTGGCGAAAGGAGAATATTTCATTCAGTCGGTACTCCATCAGGAAGTAAAGATTGCGGTCGGTAAATATCAAAGTGATCGGTTAAGCCTTGAAATACGGAGATTGTGGGAACGTCTGGAACATCTGGAAACAGAGGATTTGTATGAGGTGCTGGCAGATTGCCGGGCATTAATACAACAGGTAATTGAAATCACTGGTAATGATTGTTCCGTAACATGGAAAGCAAGTGATTTTAAGACAGAGGTATTGGAAGATGAAAAATAAAAGCCTTTAAGTGTCGGCAAACACCTAAAGGCGGAGACTTGGTAGGAAATCCAAATCAAATACTAAGGTTATTCTACCAAAGTCTCCACTTTCTTTCAACAGAAAATGGAGGTGATTTTGGATAACAGAAGAAACGAACCGAATTTAAAACTAATAAATATGGAACAGGTGGAGATAGAAAAAATAGACTGGCTGCTTTATCCTTTTATTCCCTTTGGGAAAGTTACCATTGTGCAGGGAGATCCTGGTGAGGGCAAGACCACAATGGTACTGCAGATTATTGCAAAGCTGACAAAAGGAGAGGCTGTATTACCATCGGACAGTGATGAATCTGCCTTGGAGGAAAAAACGATGGCTCTGGAACCGGTAAATGTGATTTATCAGACTGCAGAGGACGGATTGGGTGATACCATTAAGCCACGACTTCTTTCAGCAGGTGCAGACTGCTCCAGAGTAATGGTAATTGATGATGACGATCAGGCATTGACTATGATGGATGCCAGATTAGAAGAAGCTATCATACAGACAAAAGCACGCCTTGTAGTTTTAGACCCGATACAGGGTTTCCTGGGGACTGATGTAGATATGCATAGGGCGAATGAAATCCGTCCCTTGAAGAAGCGTGTGGCTGTGCTTGCTGAGAAATATCATTGTGCGATTATTTTAATCGGTCACATGAACAAAAACAGTAATGGGAAATCGTCATATCGTGGACTTGGATCTATTGATTTTCAAGCAGCAGCCAGAAGCGTACTAATTGTCGGAAGAATCAAGGATGAACAGGAAATCCGTGTGTTGTGTTATGTAAAAAGCTCCCTTGCACCGGAAGGAAAATCCATTGCATTTCGTTTGGACAAAGATACTGGATTTGAATGGATCGGGGAATATGATATCAGTGCAGATGATTTGTTAAGCGGAGACAACCGAGGGAAGAAAATTCATGCAGCAAAGGAATTTCTGCAAGAAGTTCTGGCATCTGGTTCTGTAGCCCAGACAAAGGTGGCAGAAGAGGCGGAAAGCAGGGGAATTTAAAAGAAAACACTGTGGAATGCGAAAAAGGAATTGGAAATTAATTCTGTGAAGATTGGCAACCAGTGGTTCTGGATGTTACCTGAATAATATTGGGAAGATGGCAAGATTACCATCTCTTTAAGAACAGGGAATCTTGCTATCTTGAAAGGAGCTATGAATGAAAAATGTACAAATACCACAGGAATTATTTATGAAACTGCTCCGATATCATCTGCTTGATGATGATAGTTGTGCCGATGATGTGAAAAAAGGCTTGGAACAAAAAATGAACATTATGGTGGAACGTGAGTTATATACGAAATCAAAAACCGCTCTAACAGAGGAAGAACGGGAAAAAGCCCGACAAGAGTATCTGGACAGGCGGGGAATACTGGCTGATTTTAGATGGTAATTCTTCTATGAATGCTATATGACAGGGGCGTGGCACGCTCCTGTATCAATGGCAGACAAGGAAAGTGTAGATGTGAGGTCGGAAGTACACCGACCGCAGGAAAGAATAGCCCCGCAGGGCACAAGGGTACTTTTGATGGACGATACGGCTGTCGAAAGTGCTTTTGCGTTACTTTTGACAAAAGTAACAAAACCGCCCTAACGGGCATGAATACAATTTATGTGCTGTATCTGGCACTATTTAGAGAATGTGAAGTGAAAAAATAGGATGATGAAAAGAACAATCAGCGGTATGACAGGAGCAGGTTCTCTTGCTCATAACAGAAGGGATTTTATTGCAGAAAATGTTAATCCGAACAGAGTATATCTGAACATCTGTTACCGGGATGAAAACCTGAAGGAGGTTTACAAAGAACTGTTTGATGAATTGGTAGAACGATATAATGTCGGTAAAAGAAATGACCGGAAGATTACGAATTATTATGATAAGATCCAGCATGGAAAGCAGGAGAAGTTGTTCCATGAAGTAATTTTCCAGATTGGGAATAATAAAGATATGGCTGCCGGTACACCAGAGGGAGATCTTGCGGTGAAAGTATTGAATGAATATATGCAGGATTTTCAGAAATGAAATCCAACACTCCGAGTATTTTGCTGCTATCTGCATCAGGACGAAGCTACCCCACATCTACATATTGATTTTGTACCTTATGTGACCGGGTGGAAGGGAAAAGGAATGGATACAAGAGTTTCGTTGAAACAGGCATTGAAAAGTCTTGGATTTCAAGGCGGTGCCAAGCATGAAACAGAATTGAATCAATGGATTAATCATGAAAAAGAAGTTCTGGCAGAGATTATGGAGCGGTATGAAATCGAATGGGAGCAGAAAGGAACTCATGAAGAACATCTGGATGTGTATAATTTTAAGAAGAAGGAACGTGCAAAAGAAGTAAAGGAGCTGGAGCAGAAAATAGAAAATTTAACAGCAGATGTAGAAGCGACAGAATCAGATATAAAGGCACTTAAGCAGGAAAAAGCTGATGCAGAAAATGCGAGAGATCAAGTCAGAGAAAACAAAGAACAGGTGGAAAAAGAACTCAAGCATATGGAGAAGCAACGGAATCAGTTGCAGCCAATCATAAATAGTATTGATAAGGAATTAAAGAATTCCGGGCAAATTAAATTAGTGTTACCGGAAGCCGGGGCACTGGAACTGGCGTCCACATATCGCAATAAAAAGATTAAACCTCTGTTCGCTAAGATGAAGAATTATATGGTAGGATTAACTGCGAAGGTGATAGAACTTTCCAGAGAAGCAGAAGAATGGAGAAATAAATATCAGCAGTTGAAGAAAGATTACGATGATTTGGAAAAGGATGCTGATAGGGTAGCGGATCTGTGCAATCAGTTGTGTGATGATGTAGATAAGCTGGAAGTAATATCAG